>MDTG01050357.1_pt1 | contig 19433 bp, 21 predicted proteins | sample 811421 | NCBI WGS metagenome assembly MDTG01 (sample SAMN05326645, study PRJNA326480) | marine metagenome | isolation source: seawater | place: Pacific Ocean: South East | collected 2011
AATTTTATTTTCAATTTATAGACCTTTAAAATATTTAGAACTTTTAAGTTTATTATCTTTTGGAGACATTATTTTTTTTTTTATTGGCCATTTAATATTTAATAATTTATCAAAAGGATGAATTCCTTTATCAAGTTGTTTATAAAATTTTTCAGAGTGCATATATAATAATATAGTATTATCAGTTAGTGTTTGAAAACCATGAGCAAAACCTTTTGGTATAAATAGCATTTGGTTTAAAGTATCATCAAGTTTAAAAGTTTTACATTTAAGGAAGTTTTTAGAATTTTTTCTTAAATCGATGGTAACATCGAAGATTGAACCCCTTAAACAACAGACAATTTTTTCTTCATTTTTTGGCTGTCCTTGAAAATGTAGCCCACGCAATGTACCTTTATTTTTATTAAAACTGTAATTTATTTCTTTAATGCTAAAAAATAATTTTTTTTTAATTGTTTGGTTGTATAATTTTACAAATTGACCTCTATTATCTTTTATTTTTAGAAATCTGACGATTTTAGGAATTTTAGGTTTATTCATCAATGTATTTGTTAATTTCTTTTAAGTAAACATTCTTACTATTTTTCAAATTTGTTAAACTTAGTTCTTTATAGATATCAAGAGATCTACTTATTAATTCTTTAGGGTTATTAATTTTATTTTTAATTCCTAGAATTTTTTTAACTTTTATATTGTTTAAATAAATCGTTTTTTCTTCTTTGCTATTTGATAAATTATTTTTATTAAATGTTATTTTATTTTTTTTTATTTCGGTCAAATTTTTGAAAATTTTAACAATTTCTCTCACTTTTACTTTCTTTAATCTTTGGTCAGGTCCAAAATTATAAGATCCAATAAATTTTTCATTTTTATACAAGTTCTCAGCTAATTTAATATATCCAGAAACTACATCTAAAACATATTGCCAAGGCCTAATAGAATCTGGATTTCTTATTTCAAGTTTTTTTTTATTTTTTAATTCAAAATTAATTAAATCAGTCATAATTCGATTTTTGGCATAATCTCCACCTCCTATTACATTCCCTGCCCTAAGAGAAGCTATTCTTATTTCTCTATGTATGCTGACTTCGATAAAACTTTGTATTGCAACTTCCAATGCTGCTTTACTTGCACTGTAAGGATCTTTGCCACCTAACTCAGATCCTTCTGTAAATTCAATATTATTCTTATAATTTTTATACACTTTATCAGTAGTGGTTATTAGTATAGCTTTTGTTTTTTTCGAATGTTTTGCAATTTCTAACAAATTAATAGACCCCATGAAATTTGTAGAATAAGTATCTAAAATTTTTTTATAACCTGGCAAAACTAAAGATTGAGCAGCTAAATGAAATATAATTTCGGGTTGAATTTTATTTATAATTTTTTTTAGTTTGTTGAAGTTTTTTATATCACAGTAATAATTTCTATCTAATAATGAATAAAAAATTTTTTTATCATCTGATCTAATACTTAATCCGTGTACATTCGCACCTAAAATTTCTAAAAAAACACTCAACCATCTTCCTTTGAAACCAGTATGTCCTGTTACCAATACTTTTTTATTTTTCCAAAACATAATCTAATCAGCTAATAATTTATAAAAACTATTTATATTCTTAGACGGCAAAGATCTAATTTTTTGTGATGGTTTTATACAATCAAATGTTTTAATTTTTAAATAACTTGATAAAAGTAATGCATAACTAGTTATCCCAAACACATACTTAGAAATACTTAAAGATTTGTAAAGTTCTTTATTTTTGTCAAAAGAAAACTTCATATTTTTATTAAATCTATTTATAATTGAAGCATATTTTTTTTTATCACTCCCATTTTGCTTTGGGTGTAGACGAATTATCAGATGATTATTTTTTAAAAAGCCAAATTTATCAAAGTTTTTAATCAGTATTTCAAAACTAATTAGATCAAGTGTTTTGCCATTTATTTTTTTTTCAAATGGTTCACCTAAAAACAAAATAAATTTCTTATTTTTTTTTTCTTTTAATTTTTCCCTTAAATACTTTAAATAAAAGTTTGGTTTTTTTACTGCAAAAATTCTATTTTTTAATTTTTGATATATTGTATTATCGAAAATTATTATTTTTTTTGGTTTTATTATTTTCCTTTTATATATAAATCTTTTTTTAATATTCGTATAGTGGTCAAGGACAGCATAAAGATCTACTTTATTTTCTATATAAGACATATTTTTTTTTTCAAATTCCGAGTTTCCTGTTCCAGATAATACATAATCACTATTTATAGCTAATTCATTTACAGATTTACAAAATTTTATATTATTAATTTTTAATTTATGAAACATTTTCTTAGCTGGATTTTCTAATAATAAGAGAAAAAACTTATTTGGTTTATTTAAAACAAAATGCAAAATTTGGTTTGCTGATCCACTATCTTTGCTAATGATTCCAACAATATTAAAATTTTTTTTATTTAAATAAAAATTATAAATTATTTTACTATTTAAATTTAACTGGTTTTTTTTTTTCATTGACAGCTTTTTGCACAAAAACACCATGGGTAAATTTTTTTTTTCAGTTCCCATAATGATCTGGTTAATTTTTTTGTTTTCAAAAAGGTAATTAAATACCAACTTTAATATCTTAAAACCATAACCTTTATTTTTATTTTTCTGACTACCAATTAATATACCTATGTTTGCTGTTTTGATTTCCTTGTTAAGGTAAATTGTTAAAGTGCTTATTTTTTGTCCATTAGTCTTACTCTCGCAAACAAGATACATTGAATTTGGATTTTTTTTGTGTTTTTGATGGTAATTTATTAATTCTTTTTTAGTATAAATTTTATTTTGGTGCCTAGAAAACTTAAAATTTTTTTTATTTTTAAACCAACTAATAAATTCTGAGTCAATATCGTTTTTTTCAAAATTTCTAATTATAAAATTTTTATTTTGGGTAAGTATGTTTGAATTTTGAAGATTTACATCCATCTAGACATTTTCCAAACTTTTCTAAAAGATTTAATAATTCTCAAAATATCTTTAATTGTATATTCATAGTAACAAATTGGGATACTAAAATATGTTTTTGCATGAAGTTCTTCAGCAACCGGACAGGCTCCTTTTTGATAGTCACTTAAATTTTTGTTCATAATATCTGAAAATTTTTTTTTAATACCTTTATTATTTTTTTTTTTAAAAAATGGTAATAAATGCAAATTTAAATATCCTTGACCTAAAATAACTCCCTGCTTTTTCAGATTTTTAACAACCTTTTCTCTATTTGTTTTTAGTTTTTTTAAATCTAATACTAATGGATAATTATAATATGCATGCGTACATTCATTATAAACATCAGGAACTTTTAAACCTTTTAGTCCTCTAAGACCATTGTTAAGAAGTTTTGCCTTAAACTGAATATTCTTTAAAATTTTTGGGAATTTTTTTAATTGCTCATATCCAATCGCAGCTTCAATTTCTCCCATACGAAAATTAAAACCATAGAAATGGTTAAAATTTTTACCTAATTTATCAGCAATATTTTCCCCGTGATTTCTAATTAATTTTGCTTTAATAGCAAGTTTTTTGTTATTAGTAACAATTATCCCTCCTTCACCAGTGTTTATATGTTTATGAACATTTAAGCTAAAACCACCAATGTCTCCCACAGTCCCAGCAAATTTATTTATATCTTTATACCTGGCTCCGATTGATTGGGCTGCATCGATAATTAATTTAAGATTATGTTTCTTTGCTATTTTTTTAAATGATTTAATATCTGAAGGATGACCATTTATATCTACTAACATTATGGCTCTAGTTTTTTTTGTAATTTTCTTTTCGACATTTTTTGGATTTAAGCAGAATGTATTTTTATCTATATCAGCAAAAACTGGTTTTAAATTCCAAAATATTATTGAAAATGGACAAGCGCTCATAGTAAAAGGAGATGTAATTATTTCATCCCCATGTTCTAAATCAAGCGATCCAACTGCTGCTATTAGTCCTGATGTCCAAGAATTAAAAGTAATTGCATATTTTACATTAAAAAAAGATTTTATTTTTTTTTCAAATTTAAGAACACTTTTTCCACCGTTAAACTTTTCTAAATCTGAAGCAAGATAGTCTGATAATATTCCAGTTTCTAAAACTTTATTCACTGCTCTTTTTTCTTCAATGGAAATTGTATTTCTTCTTTTTAAGTTTTTATTCATGAATTAGTTTTTTTTATTAATTTTAAAGTTTTGTGAGTTTGTATAGCATCTTTTATATTACATAATTTGTATTTCCTTTTAAATAAAAAATTTTCTATATTTTTCAGAACATAAAAATTAATATTTTCTCCATAAGATGAGATTAATTTTTTTAATTTATTACTTTCAAAAATAATTTTGTTATTATTCATTCTATAATTAATTTTAAATTTATTATTGACAATTGTAAAATTATTAGTTGGAAGTGCATTTTTTTTTCTGAAATCTACATTTGCTGTTTTATACTGAATTTTAAATAATTTTTTATTTATAAATTTAATTTTTTTTGGTACTCCAAAAAAAATTTGGAATAAATTAATAAAGTGAGAACAGTTTGTAATTATAGATTTTGAATAAAATACTTTTGCATTTGATGAACTATGTTTGTAAGTTATTTTTTTTATAATATCTGTTGAAATATCACTAACTCTAGAATAATTAATAAATAAATTTACTTTTTTTTTTTTAACAATTCTATTTATATTTTTTGCTTCGATGAGATTTTCCGTAAAAGGTTTTTCACATAATATTACCTTAGTTTTAAATTTATTTAAAACTTGAGTCAGCAGATTATATTGTGATTTCTGTGGAGAAGATATAATGACAAAATCTATCTTATTTTTTTTTATTTGATTAATATTGCTATATGCATTTAATTTATATTTTCTGCTAAATAACTCTCTTTTTTTTTTATTAATGTCAACTACACCAATCAAATTAAAATTTTTTAACTTCATAATCGAAGATACATGAGTAGTTGTATAATTTTGCTTTCTAAAATAATCGTACATCATTCCAATGTTGCCAATGCCTATTATTAAACATGAAAATTTATTTTTTTTCATAGAAAGCTTCAGCTATTTTCCAATCTTCTAAATCATCAATATCAACAGATCTTATTTTTGGAATTTTTAAACCAACATAATTTTTATCAAATTCTATCTTTTTCTTTTTTTTAAAAAAAGTGAAAGGTATGCAAACAAAATTACCAGTATCATGATAATTTTTTGGAAGATCTTGTGATCTAATTTTGTATGCATTTTTTTTCAAAGGATATAGGATATTTCTCTTGTTTCTTTTAAAGGCCCAACTTATAGGAGCTGAATATTCACAAACAGGTAAAACAATTCTATTTTTATTCTTTTTTAATAATTTTGATGCTTTAATTAAATCACTTGTCTTAATTAATGGAGAGCAAGGTGTTAAACTCCATACTTCTTTAAATCTTATATTTTTATTTAAATAATTATAGTAAATATTTCTTAAAACATCTTCTATAGTAGAATGATCTTTAGCATATTTTTTCGGTCTTATATCAATTTTAACTTTGAATTTTTTTAGATATTTAATCTTATTAACATCATCAATTGATACTATTATATGATCAAATAACTTTGATTTAATTGCTGTATTTATAGAATAACTAATTATAGGTTTACCTTTAAAATTTTTAAAATTTTTGTTTTTAATTCTTTTCGAATTTCCCCTAGCCGGAATTACTAGCAGCCTTTTTAATTGCATAAATAAAAATTATTTCTTAAATATTTTAATGAGTCAGGTCCTAAATTAAATAAAAGATCTAAAATAGATAATTTTGGTAAGAAATTGTTATTAGATTGAACGTATTCCATATCCTTAAAATTAAAATATCGAATTTTTATTTTAGAGTTGGGAAAAAAAATTAAGTCGCCTAGGTAATTTTTTGATCCTAACGTAGATATATACTCTAATCCTTTTTTTTTTAAACATATATCTTTTAAATAATTTATATTTTTTGATTTAAAATTATAGGCTGTGTCAGTTGTTATCTTAGTTTTTATTTTAAGCTCCTTGCAAAAATGTATAATCAAACTCTTATTTAGATCTGATAATTTGCTATAATTTTTATTCATAATCTTTTCGTAATTTGGAAAATATATTTTAAAATATTTTGATTTTGAATAATTAGATTTTATTATTTGTATATGTTTTTTTCTTGTTTTTTCAAATTCAAATAGTTTAACTTCATAGATTTTTTGATGATATTTATTTTTGCTCTCCACTGGGATTGATAGCATTATTTCTTTATTTTTATCTCTTATTTTGTTTCTCTGTTGCCAACTTCTCTTTATAAATTGAACATTCTCTAAAAAAACAAATTCATCAACAAAATCAATTAATCCGAAATATCCTTGCCAAGGTATATAGGTAGGTTGGCTTATGGCTATTTTCATCTAAAATTTTTCTTTAAATAAATCATGATACTTTTTTGATTTCCTAGATACTTTTTTATTGATATTAAGTAAATATTTGTTTTTTTGTACGTAATTTATCAGCTCACTACAATTTAATTCTTTTTTAGGATTATTTATTATTATTGTTTTAACTAAATCATAATCTGCTTTCTCATCTATGCATAGATTTAGTTGAGGAAAAATTTCAGTCTTTTTAGGTTCATAAAAAATTGTTTTAAATTTTCTAGGATTTGAAAAGATATATTTTGTTACATGCTCTAAATCACTCTTCTTTTGTGCGAATTCGAAACTTTTTTCTATTGCTCGAAAATTTATTACAGGAGCACTTATTCCATTTGGCAATTCTCCCCAATAATCAGTTATAACATCAGGCCTAAATTTTTTGAACAGTTTTATCCACTTATTAAGCATTTTATGATCTGTTAATGGACTATCACCACTAGCTTGAACAATTGCATCTGCTTTAGTTTTTTTCGCAGCCTCATAAACTCGACGTAGCACATTATTCTCACTACCTCTGTAATAATTAATTTTATTTTTTTTTGCAATAATTACTAATTTATCATCTCTTGAGTTAGTAGTGGTAGCTAAAATAATTTCATCTATCATTTTTACTTTTTTTAATCTTTGAATCAAAAATTCAATAATTGTTAATTTACCCAAAGGTAATATCAATTTATTTGGAAGTCTTTTTGAATTTAATCTACATTCTATAGTTGCGATAATTTTCATAAATTTTTAAATTTTTTTAAAAATTATGTTAATTTAATATTTAGTTCTGCAAGCAAAATTCCATCTTTGCCGTATTGATCACCATTATAAAACATATAGAGCTTATTTTTTATTGAAATTAAACTTGGATACTCTCTCATTTGTTTTTCATAATTTGACTTAAAATTGATATTAATTTTACTATCTAACCTTTTCCAATTTACCCCATCAGATGACTCTGCGTAACCAATTTTATATGAACCAACTTTTTTTTCATAACTGTACCACATATAAAATTTATTATTCTTAAATAAAACAAATGGTCTTGCCAAAGCCCTTTCATTTCTTTTTAATTTAAGGCAAGTTTTTTTTGTTTGAAACCAGTTTATTCCATCTTTAGAAGTTGCAAATTTAATGTCATATAAAGGATAATTTTTGTTTTTCCATTTAATTCCTGAAACATACCACATATAAAATTTGTTTTTTAATTTTATGACACAAGGAGCTGTTAAGATTGAAATTGGTTCAATATTATTATTACTTAAAATTGGACTTTCTGAGTATCTTTTGAATTCTGTTCCGTCCTTTGAAACGCATAATCCTGCGATTAATGAATAGCGAGTTGTTTGTCTTGGTTGCCACCCAATGTAATACATATAAAAATGATTTTTATGTTTAATTATTGTAGAAGGCAAAACTCCATTATCATCAAAATGTCCCAACTTTCCTAAAGACAAAGATTTTTTTCTAGAATTTTTTAAAATTTTAATTTTTTCCTTTATTTCTAAATCCGCATAACCAATGGAAGATTGGTTTTTTTTATTTCTAGTTCCATAAAAAACTCTAATTTTTTTTTCTGTAACTTTGATTGGAGTTGGCAACATACAATGTGACTGTCCCCAGGAAGTTTTTGGTGGTTTAATTATTAAACCTTTTTTTTTCCAATCTTGTTTTGTCATTAAAATTTGAAAAATTTTTTCTTAATAATTTTATTCAATCTATGCTCTTCCTCATAAAAATCTGTAGATTTGTTTACAGCAAGAGTCGATTTATTAAGGTTTCTATTTACGTTAGCACTCATCCCAATAAAGCAATCATCCTCTATTTTGGAAAAATCTGCTACAGCCGAGTTAACCCCAAAGAAACATCTTGATCCAATTTTGCAATGACCTGATATTACAACGTGAGAAGATATGTATGTATGATCGCCAATTTCCGTCATGTGACCTATATGATTACTTGACCAAATCATCACATTATTACCGATTTTTACTCCATTTTGAATTGTCTGATTTTCTAAAATAAAACAATTATCTCCAAAAGTTATTTCATCTAAATTACAATGTGAATTTTTTGAAATGAAGCTAGCCAATTTATATTTTTTCATTTTTGCTTCATTATACTTTTTCTCTCTTAGTTGATTTAACTTTTGATATGAGATTGCAACATGAAATTCATATTCGTCTGGAGTAAATTTTTTTTCAATTTCTTGGAATGGGACTATTGGTTTTTTACAAAAATTATCTTCTTTGATAAATTCTTTATCAACTGCAAAATAACTAACAAGATAATTAGTTTGATTATTAAAATAATAATTAGCTATTTCAGCAATCTCTCCATTTCCAAAAATTATAAGTTTTTTTTTCATAATTAAAAATGGTTAGCCAAGATAGGTGTATTTTTTTTTACATTTTTTTTTAAAATTTTTTTTAAAACTGTATTTTTATAACGTGGTAAAATACCTAAAGGTGGACTTTTAAGTACATATCCATTTCTTTTAAGAATACTTCCTTTTTTCTGTGAGAATTTAAAATATAAACTTTTCCTTCTACTTAATTTTCTTTCTTCAGGTAAAAACATTTTTTCATGTGATCCCATGCAACTATAAGCATTGTTTATATCAGAAATATAATTTTTTAATTGAGAAGGTTCTAATGCAAATTTATGATCTGGTCCTGGCAATTTCTTTGAGAGAGTGAAATGCTTTTCAAAAACGATTGCACCTAAACCTATTGCAGTAATAGCTGCTATACTATCCAACGAATGATCTGAAAGTCCAACTGGCAAATTAAATTTCTTGTAATTATTTAATACATTTAAATTATTTTTTTCATATGAAAGAGGGTAAAGAGAACCACACTGTAAAATTACAATTTTTTTATTATATTTTTTTAAAATTTTAATTGCTTGTTTCACATCATTAATGTCTGACATACCTGTTGATACAAATAATATTTTTTTTGTTTTAGAGAGAAACTTTAGCAATTTTATATTGGTTAATTCTGAAGAGGCTACTTTGTGATATTTAATCTCGCACTTTTCAAGAAATTTAAGAGATTCAATATCAAATGCAGATGCAAAAACATCAATTTTAATTTTATCTCCAAATTCTTTAAATTTTTTAAACATTTGTTCACTAAGTTCAATTTTTTTAAAAATTTTGTACATTTTTTTATTATCTGGATATAATTTTTCAGCCTTGAAAAGTTGAAACTTTACTGCACTTGCACCACATTTTTTAGCTCTCTGTATTAATTTTTTTCCAAATTTTAGACTTTGATTAAAATTAGAACCAGCCTCGGCAATTACAAATGGTTTATTTATGTTGTTAATTTTCATTTTCATTTTCATTTTAATTTTTTGCTAAATTATAAATACTTTGAAAATCATTAGCTTTAATTCTATTAGTTTTACTTAAATATTTTTTTATATAATTATTCTTATTTATAATATCATTTAATTTAATAATATTTTTTTTATTATATATCAAATTATTAAAACAATACCCTTGAAACTTTTTTTTGAATTCTAAATTTAATTTTTGTTGACTATTATTTTCACAAAAAACAACCAATGGAATATTTGCTACAAATAAATCATATTTTGTAAGTCCTGATGAAGTTATAACTAAGCTTTTGTTAAATACATTCTTATAAATATCTCCTTTAAACTTTGTAAATTTAAAATTTAAATTATTATTAATAGAATAGTCTATTATTTGTTTTACATATTGTTTTGAAAAATACGGCCCGATCAATATATAGAGTTTAATATATTTATTATAAATAGGCCTTATTAATTTTAAAAATTTTAAAGTTGAATTTTCTAGATCTGAACTCCCGGAAGTAAACAAAATTTTTTTATTAATTAAATTAAAATTTTGTTCGTAATTTATTTTAATTTTAGCTGTTAAAAAATATCTAATACCCAAAAGATATTTAACTCCATCTATTTTGTCTAATTTATTAAGATTAAAAATGTAAGGAATAATTACACATTTATATCTGTATTTAAACTTAGATGTAATGGTTTCATCATTCAAGCCATCAATTATTATAATTTTATTTGAAAAAGAGGAAAAAATTTTTTTTAGAAGTTTTTTATTTATTTTATTACCAAAAAATCTTTTGTTTGAAACATCAAAAAATATTGTATCGAATTTTTTTATTTTAGAAGAGATTTCATTAAATTTAAGAATAGTATGGTTGTTCTCATCAACTAAATTAATTTTTTTGAATTTAGCTCTATATTTATAAAAATTGTATTGGTAATTTTCGGCTCTTTTCAGATGACCTCCGCCAAAAGAATATGAAGAAATGTAAAAATATAAAATTTTCAACCTGTCAATCTCTTAAAACTTATTTTGCTTTCTTTAGTAAATAAAATCTTCTTTTTATAATTACTTTTCTCAAATTTTTTTATCTTAAAGAAAACATTGTCAAGTTCATTGATATAATAATCAATAATTTTTTTTGAGTGGTAAATGTTTAGGAAAATCAAGTTAGTTGCTAAAATGTTTTTTTTTAATAATTCCTGGGTAATGAATGTTTTGTAAAGGTTGTTATTTTTTTTAAATGAAAACTGTGTGATTGACTCAATGCCAGATATTGTAATTGGTAAATCATATTTTTGGGAAAGTTTTTTCCATTGATTATTAATATATTTTCCTGAATTAATTAGTTTTTTCCAACTCTTAGTTTTTTTCATAACTTTTAAAGTTTGCAAAGCCGCTACAAATCCTACTCTCTCTGTCCAAAATGTGCTGCTTATAAAACTTTTTTCAGCTTTTTTCATAATTCTATATTTGCCGATAACTGATGTTATCGCGTATCCATTTCCTAATGCTTTTCCAAACATAGCCATGTCAGGATTCACTCCAGTTGTTAAGTGTAAACCACCTAAATTTCTTCTAAAACCTGATGTACACTCATCAAAAATTAATATAATTTTTTTTTTTGATGTTAAATCTCTAACCTGTTTTAAAAAATTTATATCGGGTAAATTACTTCTTCCTACTTCCATTTTTACAGCAGCCAAATCATATTTTTTTATTATTTTATGCAATTCATTTATATTTCCATAAGTAAATGGATGAGTTGTATTTTTGAGTGTCTTTGGTACTCCTAATGGTTCTAAACCTGGCAATAAATGCTCATTTAAGTTGTTAGGATTTTTTAAATTCACAGACAAATACCAATCATGCCATCCATGATATCCACATATAGCAATATGATCTTTGCGAGAAGAAGCTCTTGCTATTCTAATCGCTAAAGCATTTGCCTCTCCACCAGATCTAGCAAATTTAGCCATATCTGCCCATTTATGAATTTTTAACAATTCATTTGCTAGCGCCACTTCCTCTGGAGAATTTAAAGTCGACATGTTACCTAGTTTAATTTTTTTAATTACTTCATTGTCAATAATTGCATTGTTATACCCAAGAGTGTTTTGGCCAACGTAACACATCATATCTAAATATTTTTTTTTATCTTCTGTCCAAACAAATGTTTTATCAGTTTTAGAGAAATATGATGGCCAATATTCAGGTAATATCATATCTGGATTTTTTGAAAGCAACATGTTTCCACCCAGTATGATTTTTTTTGCTTTTTGATAAAGTTTATTTTTTTTCATTATTTTATTATTTTAATATTTTTATTAATTGAAGACTTAATATTTATTTTAGATAAGTTAAAGAATAAGTTTAAACTATTTTTATTTTTCTTTATTATTTTGTAACCTGCAGCGGTAAAACTTTTGATAGAAGAAATATTATCTTTATTAATATTTGCATAAAAGGAAAGTTTGCCTTTAGTTTTATTCACAAATAATAAGGTAATAAATATAAAGTATTTAGCAAAACCTTTATTTAAAAAATTATTATCTATAATAAGCAAACCTTGAAAGGTCTTTTTTCTTAAAAACTGAAATCCAGATGTTGCTGTGAGCCTTCCTTCATTTGTAATTTGATAGACCTGATTGCCATTTTTTCTGATATTTTTTATATAATTTTTTTGAGAGTTTATTGAATTTGTATTACTTTCTATATATTGATTATTGGTTCTTTTAACATAATTCATATCAATATTTTTTAACAACAATGGTGTAACTTCAAAAATTTTATTTCTTAATTTAAATTTCATAACCATTTTCTTGGATCCTCAAAACTAGATCCTAAAAAGTTTTTTTTTAAATTTAAAATGTGGTTATGTAAACTAGAATTAGTAAATTTTTTGTTAAATAAAAAATTTACCTGATTTATGTTGTCGAAACCAATAACGACTTTAGAGAATTTTTTATATTTCAATATTTCTAAACACAAATGGTAGGGATCAAGTGAATGTTTTTCTATATATGAAAAGTATTTTTTATGTATTAAATAGTATTTTCTTTTTATATTTTTTTTTATTTTCTTATTAATTAAAAAACCTTGTAAAAAGATACTTCTAGCATGTATTTCAAAATTTTTAGGATAATTAAGTTTTGCAAATTCGTCATTAAAAATATTACATGGGAGTTGAATTATTATTTTTTCTTTTTTAAAATTTGTCTTTATTATTTTATAGAATTTTAAATCATATATTGAAAATCCAATTCTATTAATATTATTATTAAATACAATTTGTTTTATTTTTTTAAAGTTTTTAATTACAAATTTAATATCTCTCTGATCGTGAAACAAGATGGTATCAATATCATAATTTAAATCTTTGATACTTTTTTTTATTGAATTATCTATAAATTTTAATTTTTTATTTTTTCCTATTAATTTAAGTGATGAAATTTTAGAAATAATTTTAATTTTTTTTTTAAATTTTTTCTTTTTTATGAATTCACCTAAAACTTTTTCGTTAATATAGTCTTGTGCTGTATCAAATGTATTAAAGCCTTTAGATGTACAATGATTGAGAAATTCGAAGATCGTTTTTTTTTTATTTTTTTTTTTTAAATTAGCTATTCCATAATTAGTTGTAAGCTGTGCGGTTCCAATAACAATTTGTTTTCTAAATTTTTTTTTGTTAATCAATTTAAATTTTATTAGAGTTTATTTTTTACAAATTTATATTTTTTTAGTATATACAATTCATATTTATATGAAAATTTGTTCTAAATGTGTAATGCCAGAAACTGCTGAATCATTAAAATTTGATGACAACGGTTCTTGTTCAGTATGTACTCAAATAAAATTTAAGCAAACTAATATTGATTGGAAATTAAGAGGCAAAGAATTCGATGTCATTGTAAATAAGTTTAGAAATAAAAACGATTACGATTGTATTGTGCCTTTTTCAGGAGGAAAAGATTCAACATTTACTTTATGGTATATTGTTACACAAAAAAAACTTAAACCATTAGTAGTTAGATTTGATCATGGTTTTTATAGAAAAAATCACGAAGAAAATGTAAAGAAAACCATTTCTAAACTTGGAGTGGATTTTATTAATTTTAAAGCAAACCAAAAAATTGTTAATATGATGATGATCGAAAGTCTGGTCCGTAGAGGGGACTTTTGTTGGCATTGTCATGTCGGTGTTACTGCTTATCCGATTAAAATAGCTATAGAAAAAAAAATTCCACTATTAATTTTGGGAGAACCTAGTGCAGAGTATGGTTCATTTTATAATTATAATGATATTGAGTATTTGAATGTTGAAAAATTTAATAAAATGTCAAATCTTGGAATAAACGCAGAAGATATGCATGGTATGATTAAAGATAGATTTAAAAATGAAAAAATCGATAAAAGAGATATTGATCCTTTTAGATTTCCAAGCCAAGAAGAATTAAATAAACATAACATACTAGGTATTTATTTGGGTAGCTATGTACCGTGGGATGTAAAAAAGCAAGTTAAGATCATTAAAGAAGAATTAAACTGGAAAGGAGACGAAGTAGAAGGCATACCTCCAGAATATGATTATGAAAAAATTGAGTGTTACATGCAGGGTGTGAGAGATTATCTTAAATATATTAAGAGAGGATTTGGAAGAACATCTCATCTTACATCAATTGACATAAGAAATGGAAGACTTGAAAGAGATGATGCACTTAAGATGGTTAACGCTTATGATGGAAAAAGACCAAAAGCTTTAGATTTTTTTCTCAAAATTACAAATATTTCCGAAGATGAATTTTATGACTATGCATTTAATCATATTGTTGATCCTCATGAAGAGTTAGATAGAAATTTTTTGAAAAAAAATATGTCAAATAAAGTACCAAAAGATTTTGATGAAATTGAAAAAAGCTTGAAATAGTGTTAGTAGGAATTCTCGATTACAAAAGTTGTAGTATATTACCTATATATCATTCATTCAAATCTCAGAATGCAAAAGTAGAAATAATTGATGATCCAAAAAATTTGAAAAAATTAGATGTTTTGGTGCTTCCTGGCGTAGGTGCTACAAATAAAATTATGGAATATTTAACAATCAATAATTTTATTGATGAAATAAGAAATTACGCAGAAAACAAAAAAAAAATACTCGGTATTTGTGCGGGGATGCAGATAATGGCTAAAAAGCTGAGTGAAAATAATTTTTGTGATGGTTTAGACTTTTTTAATTCTGAGGTAGTGCCTTTTGATAACAATACTTCAAGTAAACTAACAAATATCGGCTGGAGAAATGTAAATATACAAAATTCAATAAAAAGTTATTATTTTTGTCATAGCTATTTTATGAGTTTTAAAAATTTTAAGGAAGATGATGTGATTGGAACAATAGATTTAAAAGTCAAAATTCCAGTTGTAGTAAAAAAAAATAATGTATTAGGAATTCAATTTCATCCTGAAAAAAGTCAAAGTAATGGTAGAAAATTAATATATGATTTTTTAAATGATAAATTCTAGTTCAAATATAAGAATAATACCTTCTTTGCTATTAAAAGATAAAAGATTAGTTAAAGGGAAGAAATTTTCTAACTTTGTTGATGCTGGTGACCCCGTTAAAACATGTGTTGCTCACGATTCGCAGTTATGTGATGAAATATCAATTGTTGATATAAATGCTTATCATAATAACAAAGAACCAAATATAGAAATTTTAAAGTCAATTTCTGAGGAATTAACTTCTCCAATATTATATGGAGGAAATATTAATAATTTCAAAACTGTTGAAAAACTTATAAGAAATGGTGCAGATAAAATTATTATTAATTCAAACATTTTTAATAAAGAGCTAACAAAAGAAATTATTAATTCTTTCGGAAAACAATCTTTAGTTGGTGGTTTAGATTTAATTTCTATTGATGGAAAATACAAAATTTATAGCAGAGGCAATATAATAAAAATGGACTACTCAGATTACTTAAAGAAAATGATTGATCAAGATATAGGTGAATTAAAAGTTACATTTGTAAATCTTGAAGGTACAAGAAAAGGATTAGATATAGATACATCAATGAAAATAATAAAATCGGTAGAAGTTCCTGTGATTATTGAAGGTGGAACAAAAAATTTAATTGATTTAGAAAACGCAATTAAACAAGGTATTAATTCTATAGCCCTAGGAAATATACTAATATTTTCAGACAATAATATATTTAAGGTAAAACAATTTTTGGAAAATAGAAAAATTAATGTTCGAATAAGAAATTAATTTTTTTCAATATATGCTAATATTTTTTTTTCTAGTTGTTTCGAAGAAAGTTTCTTACTATAATTACCACTGTTCATCATAAAATTTTCGTCTAATTTCCTAGCTTTTTTTTTAACTTTTACAAAAGAGGGATAAATTGAGTAATACCTACCAAGGTCATATACATTTGTCTCATTTTTAGATACCAAATCCTCATGAATTTTTTCACCCGGTCTCAATCCAGTAAAATTAATCTTGCACTGAGGAAAGATTACTCGGATTAAGTCATAAATTTTAAAAGAAGGAATTTTTGGTATTAATAATTGACCCATATTACTGTTCTTTAAAGCCCACATAATCATTTCAACACTTTCCTCTAGTGTTATCCAAAATCTAGTTGCATCTTTGTGGGTTAAGTTAAATTTTTTTATATTATTATTTTTATTTTCCAAAATCTTTGGAATAACTGAACCTCTACTGCCTGTAACATTACCATATCTAACTACGGTAAAATTTATATTTCTCTTACCTTTTATATTATTTCCTGCCAAAAAAGTTTTTTCGGAACAAAGCTTAGTAGCTCCATATAAATTTATTGGTGAACATGCTTTATCTGTTGATAGTGCGATAACTTTTTTGACTTTATTTTCTAAGCTTGCATCTACAATATTGATAGATCCTAAAACATTTGTTTTTATAAATTCATCTGGGTTATATTCAGCAGTATCTACTTGTTTTAGTGCTGCTGCATGCACAACATAATCGATATCTTCCATAGCACGGGATAATCTTTGTTTATCTCTTATATCGCCTAAGAAATATCTAATATTATCGTATTTTGTTACAGGATATATTTTTGAAAGTTCATATTGTTTGAGCTCATCTCTGCTAAAAATAACTAATCTTTTGATTTTTTTATATTTTTTTAGAGACATTTCTATAAATTTTTTCCCAAATGAACCTGTTCCTCCAGTTAAAAGTATTGATTTATTATTTAGCATTTTTATTAAAAAAGTTATTAATTTTTATTTTATTCCAATTAATTAAGTAATCATTAGATTTCAAAAATTTTGATATATCTTTTTGTATTAACGTATGCTTTTTTTGATTAAACTCTTTTTTTATCCAATAATCATAAAACGGTGGCTTGAATTGAAAGTAATATCCGTATTTATTGTTACTAATCATAAAATTTAAATTATCAATTAACCAATTTTTTTTTAATATAAAATTCATTGCATAAAATTCGTAAATATCATTTTTTTTTGTAGAATTTAAATATTTTTTTAAATTATATAAGATATTCTTATAAACTTTAATATTTTTTGGGTTTAATGAAAACTTATAATTTATATGAGGATTATTTATTGAAGAATTCACAACAAGTTTATTAAATAAAGGATATTCGTGTGCAATGCTTCCCCAACATGTCAAAGCAACATCTATGCCTTCGTCGATTAATTGATGATGAGAATATTTGCTTGGCACATAAGTTATATTTGGATAATTATTTAGATAAGTTCTAATAATGTCTTTTGTTCCTTTTAAATAGTCGGGGTGTAGTTTAATATACCAATCATAATCTGTCTTTTTACTTATTTTACCTAGATAATCTAACCATTCATGAAAATCTACAAATAAATTTTTTCCATAAGGGTGAGGGTTATCAAAAAAGCAATGTGTAGCAATTAAAACTTTTATATTTTTAGTCTTTTTAATGATTCTTTTTAACTTAACCTTTTTATATGCTGATATTGTAGAGCCTAAGGCTAGATCATTTCCAGAAAATTTTTTATTTATTTTTTTCTTAGCCAAAAATATAGCTCTCTTTTTAACTTTTTTATTTATTTTTTTAAACATTCTCTTGTATTCAAAAAATTCTCTATAGGCATAAATATTTTTTTTAGATAATTTATATAAATGTTGAGAGGAACACTGAAATGATGGAATTTCTTTTGATATAGCAATTCTAAGCGGTATTGCTAGCGTATAAACCGAGTGAGAGACAATTACAGACGTAACCTTATATTTATTAAAAATTATATTCCATTGAAAGAAAGTTCTTAAAGAGTGATCAAGAAATAAAAAAAAATCATTATTTTTTATGTCAATTGTAGGCTGCTTAAAATTCATTAAATAGCTGTCATATATTAAGTCTCCAATATAAATATTATCTACTTTCAAGTTTAATAAATCATTTTTGTTTTTTATTTTTTTTACAATTATTTTGATTCTTTTTTCATATTTATAGTCTAGATTTATATTATTAGGACAAATAAATGTTTTTGTTCCGAAAGATTTGTAAACTTGAAATGTATTTAAAAAGAATAATTTAGATATTAATTTCCAAATAAAATCCTTAATCCAATTTTTTTTTGCCGTTAGTCTATAAGCGACTACATTTGCATTATATTTTTTACTTAAAACATTAACTAAATACGAATAACTTATTATAGACGAAGCAAGTCTATTAAATTCAACAAGAATGATTTTATTACTTTCAGAAATATTAACCCTATCAAACATTTTTTGGTTATGTTTAATAATTTTTAGGTATGACAGGAAATTTATCATTATAGTTTTTTCAATTAACTATACTACGCATACACCAATATAAAAATGTAAATCTAAATTCGAAAATTCAGTCCTCTCAAATATTTCTATATTCTTAAAATGTTTCTGCAAATTTTTTTTAAAGTGTTCTTTAGACGAAAAAAAACCAAATGTGTAATTATTTCTAAAATCACTAGATCTCCACCTCCATTTTAATGTAGAAATTTTTTTTGAGTTTTTTCTGTTAAAATGCTTTGGTCCTGAAGTTTCTATATACAAAATAGATCCTTTTTTCATAACTCTTTTATACTCTTTTAACGCCTTAAATATATCTGAGCCTGAGCTGTAATGAATTGTGTTTATAGATATAAGACAATCAAAGAATTTGTCGGGATATGGTAAATCTGTGTTATGACCAATTTTGATTTCTGGAATATTATAACCTAATCTTTTTAAATTATTCCTACCTAAATCAACCATTTCTTTATTTATTTCCACCCCAAAACAATTTATTTTATTTTCAATGAAAAATCTTAAGTTGTTTCCAGAGGATGAACCTACCTCAAGAATTTTTTTTTTGCTCTTTGAGAAAAAAATCTTTTTAATGTTGTTTGAGTAAATGTTTGATGAAAACATTTTAACCATCATTTCATTTGGATATGAAGGGGGAAGTTTAGTTTTATTATTTCTATTAAATGCGTTTTTCTTAGTATACTTTACGAGTTTTATCATAACTATAAATTTAAAAATTTTTTTCAGTGCATAAATTAAGCCAATTGAGTTATTAGTACTGGTCAGCTGCACGCATTACTGCGCTTCCACATCCAGCCTATCAACGTGGTGG
>MDTG01160648.1_pt1 | contig 19433 bp, 5 predicted proteins | sample 811421 | NCBI WGS metagenome assembly MDTG01 (sample SAMN05326645, study PRJNA326480) | marine metagenome | isolation source: seawater | place: Pacific Ocean: South East | collected 2011
CTTGTTATTACTGATCCCCATCCGTGTATGCCTGGTGCACTTTGTCCATAAACTGTAATTCCGTCTGTACCGCTGTACATATCAAATACTATTCTTGCAACACCTGGGTTTTTAATTTCATAACTCCAACTATCAATGTCACCATGGTGACCAGTTTTTGCAGATGTTGTAGATTGTTGTATATAATCTCTAACTATATTGCTGTTTTGTGGTGGATTACCTGTTCCGCCACCGGCTTGCACCGCAGTTGGACCATATGCTGATATATTGTCTCTTTGTCCAGAAAGTTGTGCCTCTACACAATTCCAGTGATTACTTCCACCTCTTGATGTAGCACTAATAGTAATACTTGCACCAACTTCTTTAATATCTATTTCTATTGCAAATGGATCGCTTCTATGGATATTTGGATTTTGTTTTGATCCTGTTCTGTAACACTGATTTGTTGCAGAGCCTTGTCCATTTACTGTGACTTTAGAAGTATCACTACTTGATGCAGTAACCCTTGTATTAGTCATGTTGCTACTGCCTCTGCTGTACTCAAAACAATGTAAATATAATTTACCTACTTTACTAAATGTAAATGTAGCACTAAAACTATTTGTAGAACCGTTATCACTCCAAGTTCTTGCTCCAAAGAGTCCTCTTTGTGTTACACCTATATTTCTATCTGTGCCACCAACTTGAGTTGCTGAGCCTGGAGTATCTCCGATTAAATTATAGTAGCCTGAATATTTAGAACCCCATTTTCTCTTACCGTGTCCTGATCCAGAAATACCTGAATATGATATATAACTGCCCCATGGTTCAGGTTGTGCTACAGGCTGATTAACAAAACCACCTGCACCACCTGTTGTGCCTCCACCTGCTTCTACTACAGGAGCACATTGTTGAGGTGTACATGATGTTGCTGTAATTTGTGAAATTGCTTTTGTTGGATCAATAACTGGCGAACCACCTCCAGTAGAAGTAGTTTGGGTTACTGCAGGTTTAATGTCTCCAGGATTGGTTACTGAATTTAATAAATTATTAAATAATGTTGACATACCTGAGTTTTGGCTTACTGAACCACCTACGCCACCTGAGGTACCAGATGTAGTTGTAGTTGGTAAATTTGTACTGGTACTTCCTCCGTTCTGTTTTGTTGTTTTTAGAGGACTTACTAAAGGTATTTTAATGTTAAGATCTGCACCTGTAAAGTTATTTAAAATATTACCAAATGAATTAAATAAAGTTTTGTCAAAGCCACCCGATGCATTATTTGTTATAGATACTGGTTGTTGTGCTTTTGTTGCCTGTTTTAAATGTGGCAACGTAGCCTGTGGTAATTTTATTCCAGTTGCTGTTGTAGAAAGATTACTTCCTATAGTGTTTAAATTATTTACTACAGGAGATTTTTTAAATCCTTTTTTAGCAATAAGTTTTTTAGGTATAACCATACTACCAGTAATTTGTAAATTTGTTTTTAATTTTTCTGGTAAATTTACACCTGTTAAGTAAGGTGTTCCGTCTTTTTGATCCTGCGTAAATTTATTTAATTTTTTCAGCATAGGGAATCGCATTGACATTTGGTCACTTACAATAAACCCTCTCCTTAAATTCATTTGCCTGTTGAAACTTTCAACAACCGCTTCTTCTGAATTTAAATTATCAACTGCAATAGTGGCGCCATTAAGTGTAACTTTGTTATGATCTATTGACGTTACAACTGCTGTTGATGTTGCATTTGCTTCATATGTGTAAGCAAAAGCATTATCAATTAATATAGTATTTGCTGTTACACCACTGACTTTATAAACTTGGTTATATGTTCTTGGTTCCATTAAATGTACTGCAACACGTTTGCCTGCATAAGCGGCATTTATTCCGTGTCCTGGTGCAGTGATTTCTATACCTTTTGTAATAACATTTCCTGATACACCAAAGTTACTTACATATGGTTTATTAATTACAAAAGTATTTGATGATGGTGATTGTACAAAATAGTATCCTGAATAACCATTAGCAATAATTTTTACCATACTGCTATCTGCTAACAAGTGTGCATTTGCAGTTTGTATTGTTGTTCTACCGTGCCATCCAAAAGTACAATTTGCTGAACTGATGTTTGCAGTAATGTTAGCATCTTCAAATGTAAATGAACGTGCTGTAACATTGCTTACTGTTTGTACTGAACCGTGTGCATTACTTGTTTCAATAACTGATATAGATGATATGTTCCAAACAGCAGAGTCTGTTGTATCAATAATTTCATCAAGATCAAAATCTAAGAATGTATCTGAATTAATTATAAATGAATTGTTTGCCGCATCAACTGAAGTAACTGCAAATGTGCAATTTGCAAACTGACTACTTGTTGTACTGTTAAGTTTAATTGTGCTGTTTACTCCAAGTGTACTTGCACCATGTAAATTAATATTACTTACAGTAAGTTTAAGTTCGTCATCTTTTACTCTTGTAAACGTTACACTTGTATTACTTGCTGGCAACACATTTGCAGGTAGTATAATATTACCTGCGTTTATAATAGGATCTGCATTTGCGTCAGCGGCAAATACACCTTGCTCTAAAGAGTTTACATCTATAACTGCTGAATTACCAGTGTATTTTACTTCATAATATGTTAGCGAGTCGTTAGCACTAAACACTATTGTTCTTAATGCTTCTGCCGAATTATTCATTGCTGGCATTATTGTTACATCTTCTGTGTACGATGTAGACACTAAGTTATATTCATATTCTGTTGTACCAGCATCTAATATAGTGACAGTATCGCCGTCTAACATACCGTCTGTGCCAGTTGGCGCAGATACTGTTACAATGTTATTGGCATCTGCTTTAAGTAAAGAACCACCTCTGAAGTTTGATATAGCAGGTGAAACTGCTGTAATTTCAAATACAGAATTTGATTGAGGACCAATTTGAGTAACTGGTGCTTCAACCATATTCACTCCGCCCCAGTCTTTAATTCTTACTGCTTTCTTATTAACAATTTGTTCATTAGTCCAAATAACAAAGTCTTCTGATAAATTTGTATTCTTAATTGCTAATCTATAATCTAAGTATCTACTTAAATCTGATTCTTGTAATTGGTTACTGTCAACATAATTAAACAAACTGTAATCAGTATACAAGTATGCAGTATTGTCTGCTTGTTCAACAAAACTAATATTTGTATTTGCTTTTTCTAACTTAAATACATTCCAATCTTTGTTTTCGCTTTTTGCTAAATGTATGTGATCATTTGCAATAGGTTTGAATTTTATATTTTCATCAAATAGACTGCTGATGTCTGCTATTCCAAATGCTTGATATTCTACATTTGCTTTTTTAACATAACCTGCATTTGGTATTGGATTGTATTTTTTATCTGTTACACCTAAGTGACTAACATTTCCTGTAGTAGGCCAAAGATTACTTTCTCTAACACCTTCTGGCTTTTTCAAAAATCTTGATGTATCGTCGATGTCTATTAAAATTACTTCGTCATCTTTTGCATCTGGTGTAATCTCGTAAATTCTTTTTTCACCTTTTACAATACCAATAGAATCATTTGTAAATACTTTTATGTTTACATTTGATCCTGGTAAATCGCCTTTGTAAGAATCTTTAAAATCAATTGTTGCTCTTTCAACAATATAAACATTTGCACCTGGTTGTATTCTACCTGTAGGTAATTTTCCAACATCAGTAAATGTGATAGCAGATGTATTTGCTGTATAATAATCTTCGTGATTATTAATTTTCTCGCCGTCAATGTATACATCTACATATTCATTTGCACCGTTTATTAGTGTGGTATTTAATGTATGAATAGCATCACTATTATCTAAAATACCAACAGTAACGTTCAATGAGTATGTGGTATTACCTTCAATAAATGTTGGATTATTAATTTGCCACCTGTCACCAATATCAAAATCGTAGTTTGAACTTGCAACAACTGACCCGTCAACTGAAACTGATATATTAGAAACTTCTGTTTTACCTGTGCCTGCAGGAATATCTCCTGCAACATCAAATGCATGTCGCTGTCTTGGTTGATAGTTGCCTGCTACAAGATTTAAATTTCCTAATGTTGCGTTAGCATTGTCATCTGCAAGTGTAAAGTCTGCACCAGATATTCTAACAGATTTGTTTATTCTGTATGTTGCTGGTTGTCCGTTACCAGTATTACCTGGATCTGCTGTATCATTTACAATTAGGTGTGCAGTTATGTCAGAATTAATATTTGCATCAGTGTTTATTAATGTTACAATATTAGCAACATCTGTAATACTTGTTAAATTTATTGTAGCAACATTACTGTTCAATTCGTTTGTAATAGTAACATTTGACAAACTTGATATGTTTGCGTTTCCTGTGAAACTTGCATTTACATTATTATTGCCTGAATAGTATTCAATATTTGTAATAGGCAGTGACGATCTTGCATCAGTATTTGTAAGCATAGTTGATTCATTTGACACTAATACATTACTTAAAATTACAGTAATACTTGGATCATCATATCCGCTACCTTTTTCAGTAACAGTAATTGTGCTTAGTAATCCGTTTGAATCTAATCCTGCAACTGCTTTTGCTTGTACACCTGTTGCTAAACTTGGTGCTGTAATTTCAACTTCTGGTACAGCAAAATATTTGTGTTTTGCTTGTAATACAGTAATTTCATCTATTGTTCCTGTTGTATCTTCTGGGAATGCCAACGTAATAAGTTGAGGATCTTGTACAATGTCTTGTTTTTCTATCTTGAGTTCAATTGACTGATTGTTTTGTGTATCACCAAACTCGCCAGCCTTGAATGCCCACTCGTCGTATACAGTCATACTGCCTTGTACAATAGAATTACTTCTACCAATTCTACTTAAACTTTCAGCAGTACCTTTACTTTGTATCATTCCTTTGTAGAATGAGAATTGCTCATCATCGCTGATGTCTAATTCATTTAAATAATCTCTTTCATTGTATCCGAACTGCTGTCTTGACTTTTCGTATAATTGCTTGTCTACAGGAACAAATCCAATTTCATAATATCTACCTGATGTTTCTGCTAAGTTATCCAAGTTTGGAATCAGTTCGTCATCATTAATTATAAATCCTTCACTTAATAATCTTCCGTCCCAATTTGCAGTTTTACTACCTTTAACTTTTAATCTTTCATGCCTTTGATCTAAGAATGTATCAAAAACTGTATCATTAAATTCAGTTACATTCTCAATAGCCATAGCATGTTCTGTTTCACGAGTAAACAATGTAATACCGTAAATGTCAATTCCTGCTGGAGGTATAATTACTACTTTATTATCTTCTCTAAGTATATCACAGTCTTTTGGATTTATTGCTTTACCTTCTCTATCAACAATGTTAAATTGGTCATTGCTGATTTTCTTAATTTCTGCTGTGTATCCTAATTGCGGTACAAACCTCACTTTAGACGCCATAGGAGATAACTCTACTGTATTACCTACTTCCCATTTTCCTGTTGTCCAGAATAAGAAAGACTCAGCACTAAATCTCCAATCTGATGGTCTTGATAAACCTACTTCAGCCTCATTAAAGTTATATCCTTGACTTGACTGATATCTACCTAAACTTATTAAGAAATCAAATACATCTTCTATGTCAGTATATTCATAGTTGTAATAAACACGTTTAATAACACCTGTTGTTTCTTGATATAATGTTCCGCCTGCCGGTTTAATTGTAGGCAGTCCTCTTAGTTTTCTCCAAAATGCAAAGTTAAATTCTGCTGTTGAAGGTACAAATTCTTTTGCTTGGAAGAAGGTATCTTTGTATTTTACAATAGTATTTTCTTGATAACTTTTCTCTTTTTGCCATACTGTAAAATCAACTTTCTCGCCACCTACTTCAACTCTTTCTCGACCTTTTGTTTTGTCGCTTTCTAAAATATTAAAATATCCTAAATCTTTGTCGTAACCTTTTACTTTATAACCTGTTGATGTTTTCTCTACAATTACACCAGAGTATGAGTTTCTTGATTTGTGTGGAGAATTATGTACAATTATATCTATATCATTAGATGGTAGTAGTAAGTTTTTGCTTTCACCTGTTGTTGAAAACTGATCTAAACTTAATGTCATTGTATCTTTGTCTACAAATCCTGCAAATCTGTGTCCTAATTTTATATTAAGATTGTTTAATCGATTTACAAAGTCGTTAGAGATATCTATATTTTTATGTCTCAAATAACTATGTATAAATGTAGTATATCCTGATGATGTAACAATATTATTATTGCTGTCGAGAGTACCGTGTATTGGGAAATCTGTTCTATCAGTAAAGTCCCAAACCTTTCTTGATGCAGTACTAATATATCTATTTGGATTTGCTTTAGACTTTGTAATGTGAACAGGATTAGCAAATACAGTTGCAAATTTACCTGGCTTACTTAAGAATAATGCTTCAACAACTGCAAATGGATATCTCTCTGATGACCTCCATGCATTCTCTACTGGAGCATTATCTCCAAATTGCCATTGCTCACTAACATCAGTTGTTTTACTAAATGTAGTTGTTGCTTGTGATGAAATTGCACTGGTGGCTGAACTGTTTACATTGCTTTTGTGATTTGAATTATTATCTAAATCATTTGTGACTGCAAAATAACTATTGTTATAAGAAACATTTGAACCATCAAATGAAGTGGTTCCGCCACCAACGGCGTAAGGGAATAATGCTTTGCCATCGCTATCAACTGTAGTAACATAGTACCTTATTGGATTAGTAGGCGAATCTGGTGTAACACCGTATCTATGATTGTATTTTCCTGCGTATCCTGGTGTACTTGCCAATGCTGGATTGTGCTGATAGTCTTCAACAAACACACCAGTATGTGCTCCACCTGGTCCACTTCCTCGCAATCCTGGTTTTAATTCAAAACTACTTTTAATATTTGTAATTGTACTATTTTTAATTTGTCCATTTGCATGATATTCAGTATATCCGTATGGTCCGTAAATTGGTAATCCGTCAAATGCCCACCCCACAATACCTGAGTGTGAAGCAGTAGTACCCCAAACAGAAGTATTTGCAAAGTTGTTATTAGGTACAGTTGTTGTAATGATACCATTGTTATCTGTTTCTGCAATTATACCATTTGCTCTATCACCTGCTTTTTGATAACCTACATCATAATGCCAAGTATTTGTAGTATCGTAACTTGTGCCTTTGTGATTGTTTAATGGTAATCCATTTACTAATACACCTACAGCATTGTCTGGTAAAGATGCGCCACCAGACTCTGACACACTTGTTAAATTAGGTCTGGTAATAGAATATGTTAATTGTTGTTCTCTAATTAAATTATCGTTATCATTTTCATCTATTTTGCTAACATCAAAATTAGGAATATTGTTGCTTACAACATAAACATTATTTGTGTCGTACTTAACATTAACTCCGTCAGTTAATAAGTAACTTGTAGTTACATATCCTTGCGTAGTATTAGGTGTAGTTTGTACAAACGTTACTGTTTTAGTTGTAGTGTCAGTACTTTTAATTGCTTTTGGTGATAATAAGTTTGCACTTTCGTCTACAGGTAATTCATCAGATAATCCAATTCTTCTAAAAGGATTATTTTCTTTATATTTTTTGCCATCTACGTTTGCGTGATCACCTTGTCTAATAATACCTTTCTCAAGATCTTCCCACATAGGAGCATTGCTACTGCTATAATCTGAATAAGTTGAACTTATATATTGTGTGTCCCACCATGTAGGTTTAGATGTAAAGCCTAACATTTCCCAAGGATGTGTATGAGGTCTTACTGTGTCGTAATGATATTCGTACCAGCCTCTCCAATGTCCTGGTGTTTCTGTTGTACTTCTATAGTTCCATGTAAATTCGTTAGTCTCATCATAAAATTCGTTTTTGACTGCATCTACTTTAAATTCAAATACCCAGTTTTCAAAATCTTGATTTAATAAATCGTGCCAGTCTTGTATTTGCTGTGTAATATTTTCTCTATACTTTCCTGGTCTTACATTTACAACATTAAGTTCTGGTAAATGATTATTTGTTCTAAATTCTTTTAAAATATTATTATAAATTCTGTTTTCAAACTCTAATAAAATATCATCGCGTCTATCATTAAAGACTTTGCTTTTTGAACCGTCGTGTCCAACTAAAACTTTTCTTGGTGTAACAAAACTTTTATCTTCTATAATTTCTGGTTGATAGCATGAATACATTCCTGTAACACTTGGTGTCGGAGGACATTGAGCACTATCTCTATCTTTGTCGTAAAACTTAAATACTATTTCTGCGCCTAAAGTAGGAGTATAGTCATTTGTAAATGTTACTGCAAGTGGCGATGTGCTTGTAATAGTATAATCTCTATCTATGTTCAATAGTGTATTTGTTGTACCATTAGTGTGATATACTAATACAGAATTTTCAATTTTAGTTGTGTCAATTGTTTTGCTTGTAGTATAAAGTTTTGTTGCTGTATCTTGTACAGGAAGTTTTTCTACAACATAGTTGTCACCAAAAGGCAACATGTATGTTTTATTGAAAACATTTTTACCAACACTAAACGAAATTACTTTTTTCAGTACAATTTCTAAAATTTCTTCGTTGCTTAAATTGTCATAGTCTAATAAATTATATTGATTATCAATCTCTTTAATTAATCTGCGTTTGTATCTTGTATATTCTTTGCTTACAAAGTTTAAAGAGTCCATTAAATTATGAGGCTGATCATCTACTAAGAAAGATGCCAACATCAAGTTGTCATTGGATTGAATAATCTTCTTACCGTATACTGGCTCTTGTGCAGTATTTCTAAAGTTATTAGATTCTAAAGGACTGCCTGTAAAGCCATCTTGTTCCTCAATAAGTTCTTTGAAGTGTGGAATAAATTCAGGTTCAGCAATAGTTACAACATCTTTGTTGTTAGGATTTTTGTGCCAAACTACAGGAAGTTCATATGTACTAATATTGTTTATAGATCTTGTTCTACCAGAGGTGCTATAACTTACAATGTCTATCAAGTCGTTATTATTAAATGATAAAACTTGATCAACTGTAAAAATAATTTGTTCGTTAAGATATGTCCAATTAGTATTTACTATACCATTAACTGTAACAGTAATATCATATCCACTTGAATTAAATGTTGTTGTGTTTGGAACACAACCTATATCAAAAGTATCTTTGTAAGTATCGAGATCGTCTCTGGTGTAAGTATATCTTGCTACAATTTTTTGATCGCATTCTTTCTTTGTGTTTACAAACAGTGAATGATACTCTGGTAAATCTTTTGTTAATTTGTAGAAATATTCGCCTGGTATAATTTGACTTTCTGTTTCGCCCTGAGGCCTATACGATACTGTATCATTTAAAAAGTTTGAATATGATATTTCGCTACTTGTTTTAAATTGTTTGTATGACAATGCATAATTGTATTCTGAATCTACTTCACCAGTTGCTTCAGTAAAACTAAAAACTTTATTACCTGCAAAGTCACTTCTAAAGAATTCTGTATTGTCGCCTAAGTATTTTTTATTTTCATCATACAGATTAAACAAAGGCGGCTGGTGTAAATTAATTTTTTCTTGTGCTAATACAAGTCCTTCGGTTGAAGAGTAATAATATTCTTTACCAATGCCTTGTTGTCCTAACTTAACTGATACTGTGTCTCCGTCAACAAAAGTAAAATCTTGTGTTGCATCAACAGGATCTGGTAAGTGTGAAACTTCGTATTTTTGCGTTGTAGTATTAGCAGTTACTTGATATACATATTTAGATTTTGCTAATGATTCTTTAGGAAATATAATTGTTGAACCACTTCCTAATGCAACACCGTCAACAAAAACATTACTACTCATGCCATTGATGTCATCAAACAAATAGTCACCAGCACTAACTAAAACTGTACCTCTACTTTGTACACCGTGATTATATAATTCTATATCTTTTTTGTATTCTAAAATAGGTCTCTTTGCTCTTTTAGAAACTATAGGCAGATCGTCTCCTGCATCTAAATAATTTTCTTTGTGGTACCAAAAGTTTACTCTACTCCAAACGTTTTTGTTTTTAGAACCTCTTCCAAGTGTTACATAGTCTTGTTTAATTTGTCCAAGAGAACCACCCCATTTTTGGTCGCCTTCTCCGTCACCGTCTGTATCTTTATCAAAACTGTATGTTCCGTCTTTAAGATAAAAGTCATTAGGGTCATCTGGATTCACACCCGAAATATGTTGTGTGTCTAAAAGAGTAACTGTGATGTTTCCGTTAGCATCAGCACTAAAACTAAATGCGTCTGTTCTAACTTCTCCACTAAAACCTGTTCCTACTGCATGTACACTTAAATTTGCATTAGATAATGATGTAACATCAGTAAGTGTAATTGAATCTGATACAACATTTGCTGTAAATTGTAAAGCATTTGCAATGTTGCCACCTAATTGTGTATCGGCTACTGTAATAACATCGCCGTTAGTGTATCCACTTCCTGCTTCATTAAGTGTTACAGTTGTTACATTACCAGTAACACTTGCAACATCAAATGCTAAATCGCCTGAGATGTTACTGTTAGCACCGCCAAGGTCTGCTATGTCTATTGTGACTGTCTCGCCAACTACATATCCGTCACCTTTTAAGTTTGAAGTTACACTTGTTGCGGCACCTGAGCCGTTAATTGTAATATCGAATGTTGCACCTGCACCTTCGCTTATATCAAATGATGGAACAATTTGCCAATATGTTGTTGACTTAGATGTTCCTAATGGTGCTTGTGGCCAATCTGGGTTACTATTGTTGTAATCCAGCCTAAGCATTCTATAGTAGTAATCATTGAAAACAACTATGTCGCTTAATGAATAAGATGTTGTTGCATTTGAAAATACACCTACTACAGAACCTCCAGTACTTGCTTCAATTTCTGCATTGCTCATATAATTTCTTACATGTTCTGCTGATACATTAGCATAAGTACCTGCTGATCTATTTGTATTTGCGCCACCTATGTTGTTTACTGTTGCAATACCTGAATCAATAATAACATCAAACGTTGCACCTGAACCACCAGAACTGGCCGAAGTAACATTTGCATAGTTACCAGGTGTTCTAATATTTGATTCACCTGCAAAATCTATTGTGCTGATGCCGTCGTTGTTTACACTTTTGATTATTGCTGTTGCAGAACCTATAGATGCAATTTGCCCAACTTTAAAATTAGTAATACTATCTAAGACTACATTTCTTGCTTCTACTGTTGAGGCACCATTAAATGTTTCTGATTCATTTACATTTGCAGTAGTACCTGTGTCTGCAACTACTAATCCTATTTCACCAGTATATAAGTGTGAAACATTTGCATTTGTTATTGCAATATTAGTAATTGCACCAATGGCGTTAGCACTTATATTTGCAGTTGCAATGTTGGCATAGTGTCCAGTAACATTAGGTAATGTTACACTTGGATTTACATAACCAACACCAGGTGTATTAATAGATACTGTTGAAACGTTTGAAGCACTATAAACTACATTAACATTTGTAACTGTGAATGCTGTGGCGTCCCATTGTCCTACTAATGCTGTTGCAAATCTTGTATTAAAGTTATCATCTTTTGCAACAAGATGTATGCTTGTGCCTACACCTTCTACAATATACTCATTACCTACAAAAGTGTTTGGTATAATGTAGTCGCCTTTGAAACATATTACCATTCCGTTTTTAAATGGTATTTTTTTACCGCTATTAGGTGTAAAGTTTGCTTTACCTATAATGTCGCTTGATACGTTTAAAGGATTTGCTAAACTTCCTGATACATCAATTGCTTTTGGACCGTCTTCGTCCCAATAATATTCTTGATAGTTTATAAGTTTATCAATATCGATTGGAGGATTAAAACTTTGAAATTCTGTACCAAATAATTTGTTATGGTTGTCTGTATTAACACCATAGTTGTCTAAAGTCTGAACAAATTCATCATAAAAAATAAAGTTTTCACTTACACCAGAGTTTGCATTTAAATTATTTACAATAGGTGTTAAACTGTATTCACTTCTAATACTACTACTTTGATTTATAAAAGCACCGGACAATGAGGCATCATTGGAAGTCTGTGTTCCAATATATCCCTTTATAGGTTCTACATTTGCTTTGCTATAAAGTTGTTCTACAGTTGTCTCAAAAAAGTTTTTTATGGGATTGGTTTGCAGTATCCCGGGCAACTTTTTATAAATCTTATCTGCCATTTTTATCTATCAACCCTTAATGTTTGTGAAGAAATTTTGCTTACTATTTCTATATCAGAAACTTTTGCTGTGCTTATAAATAATTCGTCTGGTTGTGCCTTAATTTGGAACAAGTCTCCAAACTTACCTGAAGTATTTTTTGGAAGTATCACAATACTACCAATGTTACTACCTAATCTTTGGTGTACAAATGAACTTAATTCTGTAAAGTAGAATGTTTCACCGTATTCCCAATTATCTACATTGAAATAATCTTTGAATGCTTGTATAATTTGCGACTTCAATTCGTTATCACTTAAAATACTGTTGTCTAATTTTACAACTCTGAATTTTGCTTGACAACTATCTTCTGCGTCTGTGCCAAATATTCTTTTAAACTTAGCACTTCTAAATACAATAGAATCACTTGCACCCTTGTACGAGTCAAGTTTTTCAAATTCGTTTTCTAATTCGTAGTTTGTAGGAGGTAACGGATATACTGTACCTGGTACATTTATATATTTTAGAATTTCGTTGTAATAGTTGTCTGTTAAAACTAACATTTCAACAATATTACTAATACTTGGATCTATTCTTACATCATTAGGAGCAGTATGACTCCATTTAATCATACAAGGTTGTTGCTCAACTAATGCTGTATTTTGTGTAGCACCTCTACCTATCTTAACAACAAAGTCATCTGTTGCATCAACTAATTTAACATTGTTGGCGTCTGTGCTACTTGCAGTTAATTTATAAACTTTATCTAATTCTTTTATGTACACCTTAATATTTTTATAATAACCGTTGATGTTATTAAGTGTTTCTGCAATAGCAAGTGTATCAACTAAAATAAAGTTTATAGTTGACCATGGTGTATTATCTAAATAACTACCTGGTGATAAATTTGTTCCGTCTTGTGCAATACTTGATTCGTTTCTGTAATCAACAAACACACCACTTGCTGGTCTATCATATGTATAACCGTCAAAGTCTTTGTAATATTCGTATATCACAAAATCTGTTTCTTCTGCAAACTCATTAAACTGTAATGGTCTGTCTGGAACTAAGTCATTATCTGTATCAATAGGAACAACTTTTACTTTTCTTGGATCTGTATATCCGTCGTCGTATTGAAAACTGTCAACAACTTCCCAAACTATGTCATCATCTAATTGCGATTTATCAAGTTTGTATTCTACTAAAATTCTATCTGATGATTTAGCACCTGTAATGTCTGATGCATACAGATAGTTGTTTGTATCAAGTCTTGTATAAGTTAATGTACCTGTTCCTGCTGTTGCATTTGCACTACTTAATGTTATGATACCATTAGCACTTGCATTTGCACTTGTACCATCTGTGCCGTATGTAAAGATACTTGCATTTCCGTGATAAATTTCTACAGCATTTGAATCTGCGTTTAAATGTTTATATGTAATGTTGCCATTGTTATCAAAGATATCATAACCAAATGTAGTATTGTCAAAGTTAAAACTAAAGTTGTAAGGTATTTTAGATACTCTACCGTCGTTGTTTGCAATTCTTACATTTGAAGTAGATACATTACCGTCATCAAAATAAGTTGTTAGTGTAACATTTGAATTGTTTACAAATCTATTCTTTACAAGTATATTTGCAGGAGTGTGGTCATCTGTAATGCCATCGTTTCTCATAAGTCCAAAGTTACTTTTCCACTTAACACCTATATCATACCATTTAACATCTCTTGTTTTTAGTGGTATCTGTGTAAGTACACCAATCGGATCATGATATGCACCTGTTTGTGAACCTTGCCATGCATCTGCAATACCGTCTGAACCAGAATCTGTCCAAACAAATTCTTCTATTGTACCCGGTTTGTGATTTAGTGTAGTAAACGATATGGTATCTTGTACTGCTTTTGTAGTGTAATCAACTGTTTTGCTATTCTTAATATTGTAAAATTTAAGTTCGCTTTTGCTTTGTACTACATAATCTAATCCTCTTACTGTAACATTGTAAGAGTAACTTGTATTATCAACTGGTATGTATTCACAAAGTATTAACCAACTACCATCTTTGCTTGCCGCTGTTTTATCTCTTGCAAAAGATACATTATATGTACTTGATGCATTCAAGTCTTCGTTTTGAATAACATAAAACTCATCTAATGATACATCGAAGCCAATGCCAAATGTTCTTTTAGCAATAATTTCGTCCTGAACTCTTGCCGCTTCTGTACCATTGAATGTTTTTCTTGTAGTAACAATAACTTCTTCTGCTCTAAATCCTTCGTCTATTCTATCACTTAATGTAAATGAGCCAACACTTGTACTCAATCCACTTGATAGTAAACCGTTATTAGCAACTGAAATAATTCTTACCCATTTATATTCTGATATATCATCGACATTTACAAATTTTATAAAATTGTTTTCTGCAAACACTCTTGTTGCTTCTGTATTGTTTGCTAATATAACTGTTGAGCCATCACCACTACTAAATGTTTCTGTCATATAACCAGTTGTGCTTGATGTAGTTACTGGTAATGTTTTCCATCTTGCATTTAGTGACTTAGTTTCAAATTTTGATGGAACAAAATTTCTCCATATACGTCTTACTTCGTCATATGCAAAGTTATTAAATGAAGGCTCTTTTAAATAAAGAGGAAATACGTTAGTAGTAATGTCACTTGCTGAATTATTTTGATCTACAATAAATGTTCTACTAAGATTAGATACTTCTTTAGTTAAAAATCCGTCTTGTGCAAAAGTATCTACACTCTGGAAAGTACTTGTAGGATCATTTATGTCTATGAATCTACTATGTCCAGCATGTGTTTTATTTGTTGCTTTTAATTTTCTAATATTTGAACTTTGACTTAATGGAAATACATTATAGTCCTGAGCACTAATCATTCTATTTTGAGTATAGTATGTTTGTGGTGCATTACGTTTAATATTTTCTAATGTTTCTGAAGGTAAAGCATTATTAATTGCAGTTTGCAAACTAAACGTAACAATTAAATTATAAGAATCGCCTTCTTGATTATTGTAAGGTATAGTAACTGTTTTGTTTTGCATTTCTGCAGGCTTTATTGAATATCTTTCGTTGTCTGATACTCTATGCCATGCTCTATATACGCCTGAAGGGATATTACCAAAATTACCATCTGGAAATTTAAGTGTAATTCCTTGATTGTTTAAATTTTCTATTGCGTATAAATTTCTTGTGCCTAAATTTTGACTGTTGTAGTTCAATGTTTGCCCTACAGTATTAGGTATTTTAGTCCATTGGTTAATAACTATACCCTGATTGTTAATTTCTTGTACGAATACATCAGTTTCGTTAATATTTGTTACAGCAATATCTTGTGTTCTACTTTCTACTGGTTGAGAAAAATTAAAATCTGCAAAATCCATAATACCTTGTTTTAAGAACAAGAAGAATCCTGTGTTTTCGCTTTCAAAACCTAAACTGTCGTTTCTATAAAATATACCAAACCTATTTGCAGGATCTGGAGCAGGCTCAAATATAAATTCGTTGTCATTAAAATCGCCATTTACAATTTCAAATGGTCTTTGTCTACCACCTGCTTGTGATGAGAAAGAAAATGCTACTGGAGAATTTACTGTATTGTTAATCTCATACCTTTCTGTTGGTATGCCTGCAATTTTACCTTCCTTAGCAGGTGCAGTAAATCTATTTCTTCCGCCCATTGCGGCATTCATTACAATTAAAAACTGTTCGTAACTGTCTGCATTGTTTACGTCATTCCAAAATATATTTGTATTCTGTAAATCGTTACCTTGGCTATCTTGTAAAGGCTCAGTAGTTTTTATAGAAGAAACTTTTACTAATCCACTTGCAGTAATATTTCTTCTTGGTGTGTAACCAAGCATTCTTGCAAGTTTAAATACTGAGTCTCTTCTTTCTGCTGTTTCTAAAAAGTTTTCTCTTGCATTTATATCTACTCTAAATGCTAAACTCTGTGACAAATATGCTAATAGTTCTATAATAGAAATAAATTCTGAACTTTCAATATAGTCATTAAATGATTCTGGAAAGTTTGTTCTCACATACTCGACCATTGCTGATCTCATAGTGTTAAAATCATATGCTTTAAAATTAATTTTGCTGTAGGCCTGATATGCTACTTTCCAGTCTTCTGCCGCAAATAAATTATTTTGTCTATCAACTAATGCCATTCTTAAATTTCCTCACCTACGCCTGAGTACTCTAAATATAAAATATCTGTATCTTTTATAAGATTGTAAAATAATTCAACTTCTGCTCTAATACTGTTGTCTCCAACAAAAACATTTATGTTTTTAGTTTCTACACGTGGGTCTCTTTCTACAATTCTTTCAATATCTTCTTTTACCATTTCTTGAAGATCAGGCGTGTTTGGACTCATTAACAAATCCCATATAATAGAACCAAAATTTGGTCTCATTACACGTTCGCCTTTTTTAGTGTAAAGTTCGTTAAGTAAATCTCTTTTCACTAATTCTTGATCCACCAAAGTATAGGGTGGTCCTGAACGTTCAACTGTACTCATTCCTTTAAATAGTGCCATACATGTATTTATCGATTTCATTAACATTAGTTTTAATTAGGTTGACTTTTGTAAAAAATTATGTATAATAACATTATGTCGCAAGTAATCTACATCCACGGAGCCAATGCTGATGCAGAAAATTTTAACTATTATACGTTAAAATTGCCCGAACATGACTTTATTAGGCCTGAATACAGTATGGACGATGATCCATATGACGTAGTTGAATACATAAAATTGCGTAGAAAAAGAGATTTGGACCCACAGAAACCTGTAATTTTAGTTGGACACAGTTTTGGAGGCATTTTAGCATCTTGGTATGCAAGTGTATATCCAAATGATGTACAATCATTAGTCACAATAGCAACTCCTTGGGACGGCACACCAGTAGCAAGAATTTTTGGATACTTTTGGCGTAATGCAAAAGTATTTCAAATGACAAGACCTGGAGCAGAAGTTTTAGCACTTTTACAAGAAAAGAAATTTGCTGGACCTCATTTAAATATTATTTGTACTAAAGGTGCTAATCCTGTTGCAGGTATAGGCGGACAAGCAAACGACGGTACAATTAGTTGCGACAGCCAAAGCAAGACTCCCCCTAAATTTGTAAACAGTCAAAATACCTTTATAGAAGCAGGACACAGCGGAGTATTGTTAAATAATAATGTTACAGAAATGTTAAAAATATTAATTACAGGTGAGGGATAATGGCTGAGGCGTCATATAAAACACTTAACAACACATTAGAAGAAGAATTAAGAAGAGAATTAATTGAAAAAAATAAGGAACTTCAACTTCTTAAAAATAGATGTGAAATGCTTGAGCAATCTGTTAGGGAAGAACAGACTGCAAAATACGAGGCTTACAAAAGAATCAGTAAATTAATTGCTAAAACGGATTAGGCATTCCTGGATAATTTTCTGCAAAGGCTTTTTGTTTAGCAACTTTTAATCTTGTTCTTGCTTGTTCAAAATTACAATTTGTTGGTGTTGGCATGTGTTCATGCATATACTCACGGTAATCTATCCAATCAGGCGTCATAAACAATTCGCCTTCGTATTTTCTTCTTGCTACATAATCAGGTCTTACACTAACTTTACTGTTTTTTCCTGTTTTACCAGTTCTCCAACGTTGCATTAATTTTGGTACGGCCGCATAATTTCCTTTGTTAAGTTCTGTTAAAACTTTACTTGAACTAAAATTATCAATTCCTATATGAGATGCAAAACTTATAAGTGCCGCATATTGATTATCGTTTATAGGCACTTCTATTAGTTTTTCCAAATCCTTAGCAGTAACACTAAATGTACTGTTCATTCCTAATATTGTTCCTACAGGTCCTATACCATTTGTTATGTCAACAATCTTTATACCTGTTTTTTTATGAGTATAAATTACATTGTAATTATCCCAATATAATTCTATGCCTTTATCTTCGAGTGCTGATCTAAGTTCTGATAGAAATGCAAACGAGTCAAATGACTCTGGCATTAATCCTGTTAATGGTTCTGGGTTTCCATATGACATTATGTGCCTCCTCCTGTTGCGTCTTTTACTGTATCTACTGCTCCACTAACAGCAGACGTGCCTTCGCTTATAGTACCAGAAACTTTATCTGTAGTTTCTTTAATAGTATCACTAATCATGCCTTTTACTTTACCAACTGCTTCACCTTGTATGTCTAATGGTAAGTTGTTAATGTCTAATGCAAATTCATTTAGACGTGATTCTGCTTCTTGTAATTTTTTTGTAATACCAATAATTTTTTCACTCATAGCATTACTGGTTTGAAATCTAATAGGAGGTATAGCAATACCAAAGTCATTTGCTAAACTCATAATAGAATCTAAACTGTTAATATTTTTCAGAGCCGCAAAATTAAAGTTACTAAGTTCGTCTGGTAATAAATCTTTGTAGCCATCTAATTTACCATTTACTAAATCTTTTGCTTCACTTACTGCTTGATTGATAGCACCTGTGGCTTGATCTACTGCTCCGTTTACAGCACTTGCGGCATCATTAACTGCTCCTGTAACTGATTTTTTTTCTTGTTCTTTAACTTTTGTTCCTTCTGGTGTATCTGCTACTGCACCTTCACCAGCCTCTATTTCGTCTTTGCCTGTTTCACCATCTGCTGATGTATCTTCTGTCATTGAACTTGGATCTTCTGATTCTTGATCAAATTGTGCATGTCCATCATAAGGTTCTGCAGTAACTAATACACTAACACTGGTTTCAATGGTATCGTTGTTTTCTCTTTTGCCTCCAGTTGGTAAAACTACATCACTTTCTGCATCATATTTAGGAGGAGTACTTGATTGATCTTTTTGTGGAGAGGCACTTATCCTTGCCGCCGGTACAGCCGGTAAGGCCGGTATTGCTGGAGCACCGCCTGAATTAAGTCCTATCATAGGAGCCATAATCATTGCAGGTCCAGTTGATGTAACACCAAAACCACCCATAGCCATTATTGATGTAACTAATGTACTCGACATTGCAATAGGTCCTAATGGTGCGTTTACATGTACTCCTAAAGGTCCACTTGCAGTTATGGCAGTCCTGCCTCCTGAACTGACATCAATGTCTCCACCGTTTGCAGTTAAGGCCGCATTTAAGTTAGCAAATAAACTCATATCTGCCGCGGCATCAAATCTAATATTTCCGCCTGCTCCTAAAGGTGGTAAACC
>MDTG01296738.1_pt1 | contig 19432 bp, 18 predicted proteins | sample 811421 | NCBI WGS metagenome assembly MDTG01 (sample SAMN05326645, study PRJNA326480) | marine metagenome | isolation source: seawater | place: Pacific Ocean: South East | collected 2011
AAAAACCTACTGGCTAATGGGGATGCAAATACAGCTAAAGATAAGTTCGCTTATGCTAAAGATTTGGATGGATTAAAATTCAGAGCTCCGGAGTCGATTAATAAAATCATCCATGAAAAAGCCGCATTATATGAACAGGTTCATTATGTCCCAGTATATGAAACTTTTATGGAGTACAGTCCGAATGGAATCATTGGCGAAGAGCTTATGCTTGAACATCTGCACCCCAACTCTAAGGGATACTTCTTAATGGGGGCAAGCTTTGCCCAGGCCATGCTGGAAAGCGAAACGATAAGCAGCCTCACACCTCATGCCATAGACGAAACATTGCAGTCGATTCCAAATAACGCTACTGACCTATTAGATAAAATGCATAGAGATAAAATACGCATCAAAACCGAGTACTTAAACTATGAAGAGCGCATGTACCTCAGTGATTTTGACTACCGGGTGGCCTATCATCGCGTGCGTACTCTGAAGCAGGGCTTTCCATTTGTTCTCTTAAGCAACACACGCCCCTATCAACAAGGTTATAAGCCTACTGGCCCGGCTGACTCGTTAGCATTTTTGGCAGTTCATGCCTCCAAAAGCTGGGATGAAGCCAAGGTAGAATTGGGAGGGATGTATGAACGCTCTAACCGACCTGAGAAGGCATTCCTGGAGTATATGGGGCTAATTAGAAATCAACCCTGGAACGACTCTCCCTATGTGTTTGCTGCGCGAGTTCGATTAAACCAAAACAATTTTGACGCCGCAGAACCTCTATTAGAACAGGCATATTCCATTCAACCTAAGGATGCCTATATCACCAAAATGTTAGGAGCTATTATGGTCCAAAAAGGCTCGTTAAATCGTGGAATTAATATACTTTTAGAGTCTCGAGCTCTCTCCCCGAGAGATCCTCAAATGCTCTACAATTTGTCAGGAGCTTACGGATTAAATAAAAATTACCAACTAGCTATAGAGATTGCTGAGGAAGTGATCGCAATAAACCCTAATTTTCCAGGGATAAAACAATGGAAGGCACAACTACAACAGGCCTTGAACTAAATAATATATGGTATGGCATTAATGGTTTCCGTCTCAGGTATTCGAGGCATTTTTGGATCTGATTTAAACCCAGAAAATCTAAGTCGATTTGCTGCTGCTTATGGTAGCTGGCTAGAGGGTGGAACGGTAGTCGTAGGTAGAGATTCTCGAATATCTGGTAAGTTATGTGAAGATATTTTAGTCGCCACTCTTCGAAGCTTGGGATGCGCCGTAATTCGTGTAGGTATCGTCCCAACCCCCACGGTTGCAATGGGTGTACTCAAACATAAAGCCCAAGGCGGGATTATCATTTCGGCAAGTCATAACCCTGAAGAATGGAATGCCCTTAAACTACTAAACAGCAAAAGTGAATTCTTAGATGCCGAACAAGGCAGAGTAGTTATGGAACTGGCTGATAAGGGTGAATTTTCATATGTAGATGCCTTCCATTTAGGCGAAGACATAGACGATAATACCCTACTCGATTATCATATAGAAACTATCTTAGCCCTCCCATTCATCCATGCAGATCAAATTTCCAGTAAACGCTTTAAAGTAGCAGTAGACGCTGTAAATGGAGCAGGATCCTATGCCGTACCCAAGCTCTTGGAGCGGCTTGGAGTAACCGTTTCTGCTATCCATTGCACGCCAAACGGCCATTTTCCTCACAACCCTGAACCACTTGGAGAATATTTAAGTGAAATTTGTGAATTAGTCAAAACCGAACAAGCTGACTTAGGTGTGGTAACAGACCCCGATGCCGATCGCCTTGCATTGGTTGACGATAGAGGGCGTTTATTTGGCGAAGAATATACCCAAGCAACTGCCTTCGATTTTATCCTATCAAAAAACCCTGGGCCATGCGCCACTAACCTTTCTTCTTCACGGATTTGTGACAAGGTTGCCGCCAAGTACGGACAAAAATGCCACCGATCGGCCGTTGGCGAAATAAATGTTATTAAAAAAATGCAAGAAGTTGGGGCCGTAATAGGCGGGGAAGGTAATGGTGGCGTTATCCTACCGGACTTACATTATGGCCGAGACGCACTGGTTGGTATTGCGATTACACTTCAATTACTCGCCGAACGAGATCTTAGCTCATCCGAATATCGGAACAGCTGGCCAACCTTTCACATGAGTAAAAATAAAATTCAATTAAATGATCTAGGCGCCCAAGCAACCCAGGTGTTGGATATGATAGAAGATCATTACGCAAGTCTTTCACCCGATACAACAGATGGGGTCAAAGTCAATTTTGAAGAAGGTTGGGTACATCTACGCCCTTCTAATACCGAACCAATAGTCCGGATTTATGCCGAAGGGCCTAGTTTAGAAGCAGCAAATGCCTTTGCCAAACGAATTAAAGATCAAATCGCATCTAACTTAGGTTTTATTTTGTTGGTTTTATGGGCATTCGTTGGCCTATCATGCACTCTAAAAGACCATGAGGCAGGCTCGAGTGTATATTCTTCGGAAAAAAGTAACCAACTGTCCACTTCAAACTCAGCTTCGTACAAGGCTACCCCGGATACATCATTCAGTAAGACTGTGCAACAAGAAGATTGGGTATACACTGAGCAGGATGTGGCTATTTTTAATGAGCTAATGATGCAATTTAATCCAAGTAAAGATGAAACTATAGCCAAACTCATCACTAAGATTGGTCGTTTTTTCGAAGGACAACCCTATGTAGCACACGCATTGGAGGTTACCGATCAAGAGAAGCTTATCATTAATCTCCGGGATCTCGATTGCACAACCTATGCTGAACACTTACTGGCTTTGTCAAGGACATTAAAGTCTGAAAATCAAAGCTTTGAAGATTACGCAAAAGAGTTAGAGGCCATTCGATATAGAGATGGCAAGCGGGGTGCATATACAAGTAGGCTTCATTACTTTAGTGAGTGGATATATGATAATGCTGAAAATGGCATGGTTCAAACTCCTACTGATCAATTCGGCACGCCTTATCCAAACCAACTTGGATATATGTCCCAAAACCCAAATGCATATAAGCATCTAGCCAATAAACCAGACTATGTTAGACAAATACAGCAAATCGAGCAAGAGCTATCCAATAAAAGTTATTCATATGTACCTAAGAAATTATATAATAACATGGAAGCACAGCTTAAGGAGGGAGATATAGTAGGTTTCACCACTGATATTTCAGGACTCGATGTCTCCCATGTTGGTATTGTTGTTGTTGTAGAAGGGAAATTCCATCTCATGCACGCCTCACAATCCAACCAAAAAGTCGAGGTTTCCAAAGAACCATTGTCCTATTTTTTACGCCCAGCATCTAAGCATACCGGCATAATGATTGCGAGACCGACCGAAGTATAAGAAATCAAAATATTATGTCCACTCCCGAATTAATTACCTGGAAAAAAGTAATGCATCGCGCTAAAAAAGGTAACCCTACTCCCCCAAAACGTATAGAAAAATCCCAAAAACAGTGGAAATCTACCCTAGCTAATGACGTTTTTACTATTACTCGATTAAAAGGCACCGAGCGACCTTGGTCAAGTGAACTGTGCAGCAAATTTGAACCTGGTCTTTATGCATGCGCCTGCTGCCAAACCCGACTTTTCGATGCCAGCGAAAAATTCGAAAGCTATTCCGGTTGGCCCTCCTTTACACAACCAGTCGAAGACAGCGTGGTTGGCTACCTTGCTGATTCTTCCCACGGGATGACCCGCATCGAAATCGTCTGTAACTGTTGTGATGCCCACCTAGGGCATGTTTTCCCAGATGGCCCCGCACCTACTGGCCTTCGTTATTGTGTGAATGCGTTGAGTTTGGAGAAGGTATAATTATAAGGCCAGTTTTTCTGCCGAGCTTTATTTGCCTACAGTCATTAAATAAAGCTTGCAGGCTAAACTTTTCCTTATCCACTGCCGCACTACCAAGGAAATTTTAGATCCTTAGCTTCATAGGTTTTATTTCGAATCTTGAAATTAGTCTCTGAAGGTGGCTTTTTTTGAAGAGGATCGTTGCCAAACAGTCTAAATAATAGCGCAATTGGGCTAATAAATAACCAATAGACCGCACCTAATATTACTGGATTCACTATTAAGCTAAGTACGAATGCAAGCCGGTACCATAGCCATACAATCCTGATCCCCACACTAGGAAGCACAATGAACAAAGCACCCAACCCAATAGCCCCGTATTCTAACCACTGGAGTTCTAAAAACCAGTCTATTACCCAGAAACCAATCACCATCACTAGCTGGGTTTTAGGGGTCATGGGATCATTTTGTAGCTCTTTGAGACTTTTTTGAATCACTAGTACATGACCTTAGAATAATGTATAGATAAATGGTGCAATAGACGATCCTCCACCAATAACAATTAAGGCCCCCAGAAGCACTAGAACAACAATTACAGGAGCCAACCAAATCTTCTTGCGCTCTTTCATAAATCCCCATAAATCTTTTAATAATTCCATATAATGTGTATTTAAATTAGCTTAATCTTTTTCAAATATTCGTTTTTTAACCCACTTAGGCTGCATTGATTTAAGTAGAACATACTCATCCAGCACTAAAACATCCATTTCCGTATTCATAAAACATTCATAAGCATCGGCCGGGCTGCAAACAATGGGTTCACCCCTAACATTGAAAGAGGTATTTATCAACATCCCAAGGCCAGTTTTGTTTTTAAATGCCCGTAAAAGGGATGCATAATCGGCATTAAACTCTGGATGAACAGTCTGTACTCTAGCAGAAAAATCAATGTGAGTAATCGCTGGAACATCCGAACGTATTACCCCCAATTTATCACGTAAACCAAATGAATCGAAGCCTGATGGGAGCTCATTTCTGTGCTCTTTGGAGACTGGGTAAACCTGTAACATGTATGGTGAAGGGTGTTTTAAGGCAAAATATTCTTGCGCATCCTCCCAAAGTACAGAGGGTGCAAAAGGACGAAAGGATTCCCGATATTTTATCTTCAAATTTAATTTTATTTGCATGTCACTCCGCCTCGGATCGGCAATAATACTACGAGCGCCCAAAGCTCGGGGTCCAAACTCCATGCGACCCTGGAACCAGCCTACTACTGCGCCTTCTTTTATGTGCTCAGCCACAGCTTCGAAAAGATCTGGACGAGTGTATTTGGTGTAGACTCCAGCATAAGGTTTTAAGGCTTTTCTGATGGCTTCTTTACTGTAGGATGGACCAAGGTATGATCCCTTCATTTCATCCATAGCTAAACTCGGAAAAGCTACTAGCTCGGACTCACTCATACTCCCAGGTGCTCGTGATATCACAGATTCCTTCTTAGATCTACGTTTACCCTCAAAATTCAAATAGTAAGCGGCTAATGCAGCTCCAAGAGCCCCACCGGCATCACCTGCAGCGGGTTGAATGTATATATCCCTAAAAATATTTTCATATTGGAGTTGACCGTTAGCTACACAATTAAGAGCAACTCCACCAGCCATACACAAATAGTCTGACCCCGTAACTTTTTGGGCATGTTGAGCCATTTTAATGACTACTTCTTGTGTAATTTCTTGGATAGCGAGAGCCAAATCTGCTTGCTCAGGACTTATATTTCCTTCATCTTGACGCCGCGGAAATCCAAACAAAGTTTTCCATTTTTTATCAGGAACCATTCGAAGACCTGTGGTATAACTAAAATATGATTCATTCAGCCACAATGATCCATCTTCGTACACCTTAACCAATTGTGTATAGATGATTTCTTTAAACTTCTTCACGCGGGTACTACCAGGAACCCCATAGGGGGCCAAACCCATTAATTTATATTCGCCTGAATTAACTTTAAAGCCTAAAAAATAAGTGAAAGCAGAATACAATAGCCCCAGTGAATGTGGAAAGTTTAACTCCTTAATAAGCGTAATCTGGGTCCCGGATCCTTTACTAATCGTTGTTGTAGCCCATTCTCCTACTCCATCAATCGTTAATATGGCTGCCTCTTCGAAGGGCGATGGATAAAACGCACTCGCCGCATGCGAAAGATGATGCTCAGGGAAAAGTAAGGGTATTTTTTTGACCCCTTCAAAACCCATTTCTGTCAATGACTGTCGAATCATTCGCTTAAGGAACATCTTTTCTTTTAACCATACCGGCATTGCTGTTATAAACGAGCGAATACCACGAGGTGCGTAAGAGAGATAACTTTCCAAAAGTCGTTCTAGTTTTAGAAAGGGTTTATCATAAAAGATAATTACATCAACCTGCTGCAACGAGTAACCCGATTCATCAAGTACATATTGTATGGCATTGCTAGGAAAGCCTGCATCTTGTTTCTTTCGGGTGAAACGCTCTTCTTGGGCAGCGGCTATAATGGTCCCATCCTCCAAAAATGCGGCAGCCGAATCGTGATAAAAGGCAGATATACCTAAAATATTCATACAGATAAGATAGGATTTCAACCTCAATAAAACATAGTACTCAAGTTTGTTTTAAAGCATAACGTTTTTAATCGGCATATGCATTTTGTACTTTTATGTAACTTTTTATTTCATAGACTATGATTATTTCGATGACCGGCTTCGGGCGCGGTGAAGCCAGCGAAAATGGGGTGACAGCCATAGTAGAACTTAAAACCTTAAATTCTCGCTATCTTGATATTAGTGCGCGATTGCCACAACAATTTCAAGACAAAGAATTGCAGTTAAAAGAAATTTTGACTCAGCATATATCACGAGGGAAATTAAACGTTAGTATTCACTTAGATAATACTGAGTCTCCGCGTCAAGCACCTATTTTAGACGCTCAAAAGCTGGCTAACTACATGCAGATTCTTCAGAAAATCCAAACAACCATCGGAACTGACGCAAAAATTGAATTAAATCAATTGCTACAGTTCAATGATTTAATTACCCAACCCGAACCGGTTCATGACCCCGAGCATGACAAACTTTGTTGGTCGCTGATTCAGCAAGCTAATGAGGTGGCTATAGAAAAATTAATGGAAATGAAGCGCCAAGAAGGTGCCCAATTAAAGGATGACATTAATAGCCGAATATTGGGTATCCAAGAGGCTCTTAGTCAGATTAGAAGGACAACAGATGGACGTGGAGAAGAACTAAAAAAGAAACTACAAGAACGTTTATTCGTTCTTTTGGATGATGAAAAAATTGATACAGACAGGTTGGAAATGGAAGTAGCCTTAATGGCTGATAAAATGGATATTACCGAAGAAACGGTTCGTTTAGTTGCTCATTTAAAGTTTTTCACCGAAGCTATCAAGTCTGACGAGCATGCAGGGCGTCGATTAAATTTCTTAACTCAAGAGATTAACCGAGAACTCAACACCATTGGATCCAAGGCAAATGACTCCAGCATTGCCCATGAAGTAGTAAAAGCCAAGGAGATGCTTGAACAAATTAGAGAACAAGTTCAAAATATTGAGTAATGCAGCCTCTTATTATATTACTCGCAGCGCCTAGTGGTACGGGTAAGTCCACCATAGCAAAACGCTTATTCGAAGACTTTCCAAATTTAAAATTCAGTATTTCTGCAACGACCAGAGCACCCCGAAAAGGCGAATCGCATGGGGCAGACTACTACTATTTAAGTATGGATGAATTCCAACAAAAAATAGATAATGGAGACTTCATAGAATGGGAGGAATTTTATGGCGGTACTCGTTACGGAACATTACGTTCAGAGCTTGTAAAAAATACAGAAAAAGGATATTTTACTTTGCTAGATGTTGATGTGAAAGGTGCCGTACGAATAAAATCCTTATTCAATGAACGTTGTTTGGCTTTGTTCTTACAACCACCATCACTTGAGATTTTGGAAAAGCGACTTAGAAATCGCAATACCGAAAGTGAATCTTCCTTGAAGCTAAGAAGAGAACGAGCGGATGAAGAACTTAAGTACACAGGTCACTTCGATGCTATTATCACGAATGATAATTTAGAAAAAGCCTACAGCGAACTAAAAAACGTTGTACAGACCTTCTTAAATTTATATTAAAATTATGCCGATTAAAACACTCGATATCGAACACCTAAAAGAAGTAACTGGAAACAAGTACGAACTCATGGTTATTTTGGGTAAACGAGCCCGCCAGATTGCTGCTCAAGAAAAACTCGAATTAGACGAAAAACTACAATACTTCGAAGGATTCGAGGATGACGATGAATTTTCTTTTAACGAAGAACAAGAGCAAATTTCTAAGGCATTCGAAAAGTTACCTCATGCCACTCGTCGTGCGATTAGCGAAATGGAAGACGACGCGATTTACTACCGCAGACCTGAAGTTGATTAACATATGCTCTCCCGGAGACACATCCTTCTTGGGGTCACCGGAGGTATAGCGGCGTATAAAGCAGCGTACTTAGTGCGTGCTTTTCAAAAAAGAGGAGCTTTGGTTCGGGTAATTATGACCCCGGCTGCAACCAGGTTTATTGGTGAAGAAACTTTCTCTGCGTTAACAGGTCATGAAGTTGGCGTGCACTCCTTTGTACAAGACGACAGACAACATAATTCATCAGCAATTACAGAACTTGCTCAATTTAATGCTTCTGAAAAAGTTCATAACCCATGGACACGCCACATCCAGTGGGGCGAGTGGGCCGACTTATTTGTAATTGCTCCGTGCACGGCAAATACGATAGCCAAAATTACTTACGGTAATTCCGACAACCTGCTCACTGCAGCCGTGTTGGCTTCTAGAGCTCCAATATTGATCTGTCCTACCATGGATGGCGAGATGATGAATGCTCCCGCTACTACACATAATCTTGAGCTATTAAAAAGTCGCGGTTTCCATCTCATAGAACCAGAGGAAGGATACCTGGCCAGCGGGCTCACAGGTAAAGGGCGATTACCTGAGCCCGATCATATTGTTGCGCATGTAGAAGAATTATTGGCCGTAGAAACAGGGCCTCTCTACGGAAAAAAAGTAGTTGTCACCGCAGGACCTACTCGTGAACACATTGACCCAGTCCGTTTTATATCCAATCCAAGTTCGGGTAAAATGGGGTTAGCTATGGTAAAAGCAGCACAACGCTTAGGAGGTCAGGTCCATCTGGTCCACGGGCCAATTTCATTGACTATTCCTGAGGGTATTCAAAGCTATGCTGTACTCTCCGCTCAAGATATGTTTGAACAAGTAAAAGCACTTCACCCTGCAGATATTTTCATTAAAGCTGCTGCTGTTTCTGATTTTAAGCCCACAACTACTCAAAAATATAAAATCAAAAAAAGCCAAGGTAAACCTCAAATTTCCTTAACTTCAACTCCTGATATTCTTAAATGGATTGGGGATCATAAAGATTCAGATACCATAAGTATTGGTTTTGCAATGGAAACCACCAATTTACTAGAACAGGCTAAAGCCAAACGAACTAAGAAAAATGCTGATTGGATTATAGCCAATTATATTGGGTCTGGACAACAGGGCTTTGCAAGTCACTATAATAAAGTAATTCTAGTAGGAGATGGTGTAGAGGAATCCTTTGAAGGGTCCAAAGACGACTTGGCCATGAGTCTACTACGTAGTATATTTTTGAGATAAATCACTTTTATGAATAAAAAAATAATACTCGTTATTCTCCTGACTTTTGCATGTGCTACTAGTACTTATTTACTTATATCCATACCTATATCCACTTCGATGCGTATTACTTCACAAAAGCATTTGGACGAAGTAATTCAAAAAGGACTACAAAAACAAGGTATTGCCAATGATCATTACCGAGTCTACACAGCTGTTAAAGATTCCCTTTTTATTCGTAAAGTATATCAAATAGATACCCCTGCAGGCTTTTCAAAGACTACGCTGCACTATGAATTGCACAAGTTATTGACAGAATATGGTGTTCAACTACCTGGAAAAGTACTATTCCCTGAACAAGACATTCACCTTTACGTCACCTCAAATGGCACCATTTACCGCACTCTACGAGTCCGGACCAGTCCTGATATAACCTCATCCTCAGATTCTACTCGTAACAGTCTACCTGATTCATCCAAATTATGAAAGATCGAAGTGGGCTACTTAAAAGGTTAGAAATAAAAGAATATCCGCAACCAACGGTATGGTCCCTACGCTACCCAGTGCTCCTGTGTCACGGCTTTGGCGCCATAGGCTCTTTGGTTAAACCCTCGCCATTGCATGACCCTTGTATGTGTATGCGAATACATGGATTGTTAGCCTTCGCTCCCAACATCGTTCCCTATGCTCCTATTGAAGTCCGCGCTCGAAGTTGGGTACGAATAATTAATTATCTAAGCCATCGGCATTCCATATCAAAGTTCAATGTAATAGCCCACAGTATGGGCGGACTGGACATGAGGTATGCCCTTGCACATTTAGGCATAGAAGAAAAAATCGCCTCATTAACCACCATTGCAACCCCACATAAAGGTACTTATCTGGCAGATTTTGTTCGATTTACACCAGAAATATTATCCGAACGCATTGGAGATATTGTAGACTGGTTTGCCGACAATGTGTACATCAAAGAATGTAACGATGCATTTGGTTCAGTAGACCAATTGACTCGGAGGTATGTACAGGAACACTTCAATCCAAACACTCCTGACCCTGCGGATATTCCAATTTTTTCTTATTCTGCGGCGGTTGGAAAAGGTACCAATGACTCTTTGAACCCCATTTTTCTTTTTCAAAACAATCTAATCCATGAAAAAGAAGGTTCTAACGATTCTTTTGTATCGGTTGAAAGCGCACAGTGGGGTGAACATTTAGGTACAATTCGTTTATCACATTTAAATCTGATCAATGTACAAGTTGGAAGCAGAGAAGCTAAAAAAAGGTATCTAGAGTTTTGGACTGGAATTATCCAGCATCTCAAAAGCCGAGAGTTTTAGAGCGATTTTTTAAGGAGTGTATAATAAAGCAAAGTCCAAATGTATCGGTATTAATGGCTCATAACTACACTAGAATTCAGGACTTTAAGCTCTGTTTCATTTCGTTGAGCAAGTCATAGTCAGTTAAATCGTACTTGATAGGTGTGACTGAAGCATAGCCTTGATCAAGCAATTGTATATCTGCATCCGGTGAGGTATCCAATAACTCAAATTTACCTGTTAACCAGTAATACGGTCTTTTCAATGGATCTTTGCGACCCTCATACTCTTCTATATATCGAGAATCTGCCATTTTTGACCATTTAAGTCCTTTAAACGGCCCTGAGGGCGCATTTATATTCAAAGTCACCCCTTTTGGTAAACCTTTTTTAAGCACTTGATCAATCATTAAGCGCGCTGCTACCATGCAAGCACTCAAGTCTGCATCACTGTTGTAATCAGTGCATGAAACTGCAATAGATGGATAGCCTAAAAGACTACCCTCTGTTGCTGCACTAACAGTCCCAGAGTACAATAAATTTATTCCAGCATTACTTCCATGATTAATTCCACTCAAAACCAAATCAGGCTTTTCCTCCAAAAGTTGATCATCTGCCAATTTAACACAATCCGCGGGCGTGCCTGTAACCGAAAAGCCCTCAATATCATCAACCACTTTTATGCGATTTACTCTTAAAGGCTCATAAATGGTTACTGCATGCCCAACCGCACTTTGCTCTTTATCTGGGGCTACGACGATGACCCGACCAAACTCTGCAGCTAATCGTGCCAGTGCTTGAATTCCATTTGAAAAAAAACCATCGTCATTAGAGACTAATATATAAGGTATATTTTTAGGCATATTGTTCATTTTCATTAGGAAAATCTTTGGTTTTTACGTCTTCGACGTACTGTTGAACAGCCTGAGTCATCATCAGTTCGAAATCTGCATAAAGGCGTAAAAAGCGAGGAGAAAAGTGTTTATTCATACCCAACATATCATGCACGACTAATACCTGGCCGTCACACCCCTGACCGGCACCTATACCAATGGTTGGTATGTGTAATTGCTTGGTTACCTCAGCTGCAAGCGCCGATGGAATTTTTTCTAATACCAGTGCAAATATACCGACTTCTTGTAATTTTAGTGCATCCTCAATTAACTGATCTGCCTCAGTCTGTTCTTTGGCTCGGACTTTATATGTTCCAAACTGATAAATAGATTGAGGCGTCAAACCTAGATGACCCATCACAGGGATTCCTGCATCAACAATCTTTTTTACGGTATCTATGATGGTTCTACCGCCTTCAAGTTTTACGGCATGTGCCCCCGCTTCCTTCATTAAGCGGCCTGCATTGATTAGAGCCTCTTTTGGGGTAACTTGATAGCTCATAAATGGCATGTCAGCGATGACCAAAGCCCTTTCTACACCTCGCTCTACACATTGGGTGTGATAAATCATATGCTCTAAGGTGATTGGAACGGTGGTATCATTTCCAGCCATTACATTCGAAGCAGAGTCACCAACAAGTAATACATCAATTCCAGCGGCATCAATGATTCTAGCCATTGTGAAGTCATAAGCAGTAAGCATTGAAATTTTTTCTCCCCTCTGCTTCATTTCAACCACGGTTTGGGTGGTTACTTTAACCTGGTTTGGGATGGAATGTCCAGGCATAGATCCGCTATTTTTACTTGTTTGGGTACCCATATCGATTTGGATATGTTACTTGCCTGTTTTCTCAACCAAGGCAGCTGAAGCCTCTAGTTCACAACAAATTTGGCCATCAACCGTAGCTTTACCTTTCATCGTGACAAAATTACGTCGTATACTGCCCAACTCTACCTCAAGAAACAACTGATCTCCAGGAACTACTTGACGACGAAACTTGCAATTATTGATGCCGGTAAACAACATTAAACTGTTGGACGGATCGTCTACTTTTTCGGTCATCAATAAAACTGCTCCCGTCTGGGCTAGAGCCTCTACTTGTAGAACTCCAGGCATTATGGATTGCCCAGGAAAGTGTCCATTAAAAAATTCTTCATTAACTGTCACATTTTTATACGCTTTTATAGAATCTTCGGTTTTTTCAACTACTCGATCTACTAATAAGAAAGGATAGCGATGCGGGATAATTTTTTTTATGTCTTCAATAGTCATTATGCTCCTCAGTTTTAGTAATAGTAATTAAGCAACAATACCAAGATAAATGTACGATATTCCGCCTGTGAGTGAAATTGCTTTGTGGGATACGAACATTTCAGACTCATCCATAAGCTTCAAGAATTTATCACCTGCAGGAAAGGCCGCACTCGTTTTTGGTAAATAGGTATAAGCATCTCTATTACCACTTAGCAATCCACCTACTGTTGGCATAATATGCTGGGAATAGAGTTCGTATGGGAATTTCATTAATCCTTTAGGTTGTCCAAACTCTAACACAACTACTTTCCCACGAGGTTTAACAACACGTGCCATTTCTCTAAGAGCCTTTACAGGATCATCTACGTTTCTTATCCCAAAAGATATACTTGCCAGATCAAATCGATTATCTTGATATGGTAAGTCCATAGCATCAGCCACTTCAAAATCAATCTCTAGACCTTCCTTTTTAGCTTTAGCAGGTGCTGGCTGAATCATTGGGGCGCAGAAATCAGTTCCCAACACATATCCTTCCGGGCCAACTGCTTTCTTGAAGGCAATAGCTAAATCACCGGTTCCGGTAGCACAGTCCAATACGCTTTCTCCTCTGGTGACGCCAGACGCAGCAATGGTCCGATCCCTCCATACATGGTGAATACCAAATGAAAGTACCGTATTCACCCGATCATAATCGGAGGCAATATCAGCAAACATGGATCGTACTTTTTCACTCATAAGCTTTTTCTAAGGTCCCTAATAGGCAAATATGTTAATAAATAGAATAATAATATACGCAAAAACTTAGCATCAAGCCTGAAAAGTGAGTTGGAGTAAATGCTGTGTTATATGCAATTGTAATGGAATAAATTCTTATCCATCCCATCCAATTTGATGTATAGCTCTATTATTATGCTCGATTTTATCCATTTTCTCTAGTTCATGATCCAACCAAACCGACAACGAAATTCGAATTAATCGACCATGCAATACAAATACAATCTTCTTAGGGTTCCTTCTATCGGTTTCATCTATTCCAAAACTACCTCTTTCACAAATCCATTGACGCGCGCAAAAACCTGTTCAGGGTCTTCTCTATAACATACTGGTATAATGGTTTGTCCGTATCTCCACAAATCCTGTAATGTGCGCAGATAAGGCAGACGATCCGCAACATAAGCGCCTTCTAATGCCCCAAAGTCAATTTCATACAAATAAGTACCATTAATTATTTAAAGATTCTTTGCACTAGCTAAAGGTATAGCTGTTTTAGCTGTACGCTTTATACTAATACAATACAACCGATCGATGGTCTTTGTGTCCCTGAACTAATATCAGTTAATGGGCTAAGCATGCTATCTTCAGCCCTGCAGCGAAACCTTATATTGGAATCTTTGGCTTGCATTATAAACGGTCTTAACATATCGAATTAGATACAGAATGCTTATGTAAGGTGCTGATTGCAAAAAAATATTAAAATACTAAGATTTGTCCTTTTTTCGAATTTCATGGTAGTTAGCAACTCGAATGAACTCATCCTGCATTGTCTTTAAATTACCAGTCAACAATCCCTCCTTATACCCATAGCGAATTAAAACCATATTAAGTACTCGGTCTGTTATGGCAGTAGTGTATTTGCTGCTAAAACGTGCATTAAGAAACTGCAGAACCATAGAAACTAAACCTGTTTTAATGAATAAAAAACACCCAACTAATGTAGTAATTTCTAAGGAGGATAACCCCAATAGCACCCATCCATCTGGAGCAACTGAATCATAGGTAAGTCCACCAATAAATGCTAAATATAACAGAGTGTCCTCACTAATCCACCGAATGCCTGGATAACCCCATGGATAAATAAAAGCAGTTAGCTGAGTTCTCCATAAAATATAAAAGGTCAAACCTAGCACCAAACTTAATGAAACTGATAAGGGACTATATACAAGTAGCATGAAAACCAAGACTGGTAATTGCTCTCTGCTTCTGAGCCAGTCATCAGCTATCCGTACCAAATGTTGCACTGAATATAGCTTCAATAATCCAGGAACATAGCTTTCGATGCCATCAGTAGTTATCATATACCAATGTCCAAAACTAGTTTGAAAACCACCTGTTAGCTCCACCAATTCCCATCCACTTTTCTTTCTTTTATGTGACATGAGTCAAAAATAGCTATTATCGTACTTAGTCGTTGTGACTTTATTAAGAATTATACTTTCCCATTTTGGAAGAGCTCATCAGAATATAAGCGATTCTTCGCCAAATCCATGCAATAACTAAGGTGATTAAGTAAACTTTATTGAACCCAAGAGTTTTGAAAAAACGCAACAGAGTAAAAGAGAAGAACCTGGGTTATAAACATAGTCCATGATAAGAAGTGGTCTATTTATCCTACTATATATATTTAAGTAAACCAGACTGTAAAACTTTTCATTATCTATTCTATGTTCAGATTTATTTCTATAGACATGATTAGTCTTAGAAGTTTTCCCTGACATTACCCATTCGCGAAATATAGGAAATAGCACCACTATTAATCTACTCAACTCACCCAATACCATCGGCTACTTTGTCTTTAAACGATATATTAAGTGCTGAATCAAATTATTCTCATCGTATCTTCAATACACAATCTGTCATTCGATTCCCTCAAGAGATATCTTTTTTTGGCTCTGTGTAAAACCTAGGCAACTCACTCAGAATATTTTATCTATTAAGCAGGTCTCAAAAGTCGAACTTCTCAATTCTGGCAGGATACTGTAAAAGCTCAGAGTTTTTTTTACATTTTTACATTGAGTTAGAATAATTGTTTTTCGGCAGTGAAAATGATTATGTCTTAGAAGCACAAAAATAGATTCACAAATTATGTTTTGTCGCTAATTCTACTAAATTACAGTAATTGCCTCTAACGATAATAAATCATTTCATGCTGTATTATGGCTTTAGGAAAAGACCTAGCGGAAATTAGAGAAGAACAAGGTATTGATATTAACGATATTCAAGGCCTAACCAAGTTATCCCTTGAAATTATCACGAAAATTGAATCGGACTCTATTTTCAACTCAGAAATCTACAACGAAGCATACAAAAGAAACTTTGTACGGAGCTACGCTCGAGCATTAAAAATCAAAGAATCTACCATAGTACAAGCTTTAGATGCTATGGATGAAGGCACTTATGACTTTAAGATAATTAAAGAAACAGGAGTTAAAAATCCAACAGATAATTTTAACGCAGAAGAAGGAAAATCTAATTTAGAAAAAGATTCAACGCCCAAAAAGGCACTCATTCGAACAGAATTGAATTACGATACTAAAACAAAGATTGAAGCTACAAAAAAAATCTTAATGAATTCTGAAGTTAAAGAAATAACAGATTTTCCGACTGCCTCTAATGAAGTGACAGAGCCATTAATCTCAACAGATTCTAAGAAAGTAAATCCTTCAGTTAATCCACCAGATAGTAAATTAAGCACAAAAAAAACTAAAGTATCTGCTAGTCTGTCTGATAAAGAAAACCCCCGTCCTACCGATAAAGTGGATAATGAAGTTGATCCCTCGGATTATTCAGAAGATCTTTCTGATGAACTAAAAAAAGCTCCGAAGCCTAAAAAGCAACCATCTGTTAAACGATCTGCTTCATCCACTAAAACGTCAGATAATGTGAATTGGGCTCAAATGGGTAAACAGTTCAGTGCACAACAGGATTCCAAAAGTAATGTTGTGTTTATAACCGTTTTAGCGATAATTACTATGTGCTTGCTTTTATTCAGTTTTTTATACAGAAGTACTATCTCCAGTTGGTTCACTGACTTTTTTGACTCTAATTCAATAATCGCAGAAGGAATCACCAATTTTAACTCAGACAATAATATTACCGCCGACTCATTGTTAGGCAGCAACTTAATTGATAACCCTACGAATCCAAATCAAAATCCCGATATCTCTGAAACTTCTGCTATGGATGAGAATCAAAATACGAGCGCAATCACGTTAACCACTGAAGAAGTAGCCCTTTTGGATTCGATTACGTTGCGAAATCTAGCCCAATTTCCAGATACATTGCAAATTGTGGTCTATGCTGCCTATGATAAGTTAGAACCGGTAAGGATAGGGAGTGATTTGAGAGAATCCATTTATCCAATATGGATAGAAAAAGGTCAGGCGTACTATTTCGATTTTAATCAGGAAATTACAATTAGAGGGCAGCTACGTAGAATGCTCATTTTGTTTAATAATAATGTAATTGAAGCACCATTAGAACGATTTGCCGGAGTTCAAGAAAATTCACTTCAATTCACTCGTATACGCTTAGCGGCTGCGGAATTTGAAGAAAAACAAGAGTTAGTCTTACCCGATGGTGTATCTGAGCCTGACTCTATGATTTACGCAATAAATTTTTAACCTATAGATGAACTCTATGAATCTTGTTGTTGCGATTACTTAAGTAGTGAGTTCTTCAAGAAAAAGACGAATTCATGACCGATAAAAGAGTACTCGAACTAAGAAAACTACTTCTAGAAGCAAATAAAGCTTATTACGATCACGCTATTCCCTTTATGAGTGATCTACACTATGATGAATTGCTCAGCGAACTGACTAATCTTGAGAAACAGTACAGTCTAGAAGATCCCCAATCTCCGACTGCTCGTGTGGGCGGTGCCATATCGTCCATTTTTGAAACTGTAAAACATCCTACTCCTTTATTAAGTTTAGACAATACTTACAATGAAGACGAACTTAATGAGTTTGACACCCGAATACGCAAAGTTTTAAGCCATGATTCATTTAGCTATATGGTTGAACTTAAGTTTGATGGCGCATCTATACGTTTGCGCTATGAAAAAGGAGCCTTGGTACTTGGTGCAACAAGGGGTGATGGACAACAAGGAGATGATATCACAAAAAATATCCGCACTATACAGGATATCCCTCTTTTTCTTAAGGGTTATCCACCAGAGGTAGTTGAGGTACGAGGCGAGGCTTTCATGGAAAAAGAGGCCTTTGCGAGACTAAATACTTACCGAGAAGAAGCAGGCTTGAGTGTGTTTGCTAACCCTCGGAACTCAACTGCCGGCTCGTTAAAAATGCAAGATCCAAAAGAAGTAGCTCGCCGGCCTATAAAATTTTTTGCTTTCGATTTACTTTTTGAAGATGGGATCAATCGTAACCAGGATGAAAAATTAACCCTCATAAAAGAATATGGTCTGCCTGCTAATAAGTTCCCTGTTCGTTGCAAGTCCATAGATCAGGTTCACAAAACCATCAAGTTACTGGGTCAAGTCCGTCAGGAATTACCCTATGAAACAGACGGAGTAGTCATAAAAGTAAATGAAGAATCTCTACATGATCAGCTTGGTAGTACCTCTAAATTCCCTCGATGGGCTATTGCCTATAAATTCCAGGCAGAACAAGCTATCAGTCGAATTAACGACATTAAGCTGCAAGTAGGTCGACTTGGAACTATTACTCCTGTGGCAGAATTAGAACCCGTATTGCTGGCTGGAACCACGGTAAAAAGAGCCTCTCTACACAACCAAGAAGAAATCCAACGCAAAGATATTCGTATTGGAGATCAAGTAAAAGTGGAGAAAGCCGGCGAAATAATTCCTCAAGTAATTGAAATCGTCCCTACGAAGTCAAAGCGAGCTGCCCCTTATCAATTTCCCAAAAGCTGTCCTGCTTGTTTTTCAACACTTATACAGTATGAAGGGGAAGTCGCTTGGAGATGTGTAAACATTCAATGTCCACCTCAAGTTCGAATTAAAATCGAACATTTTGCTTCTCGAGATGCTTTGGCCATAGATGGACTTGGTGAATCTTTGGTTAATTTACTGGTAAAAGAAGGACTCACAACCAATTTTGCCGATTTATACACACTCACAGAAGATGATATTCTTCCCCTTGAACGCATGGCAGAAAAAAGTGCCAACAATCTGATAAAAAGTATCGAGCGAAGTAAGTCACAACCTTTTGAACGGGTACTCTTCGGATTAGGTATACGATTTGTTGGGAAGACAGTGGCTAAAGATCTTGCAAGAGCATTCAAAAGTATGAAGGCTTTACAAAATGCAAGCAAAGAAGATTTATTGGCTGTTGACTCTATAGGTCCTCGAATTGCCCAATCTGTAAAAGAGTTTTTCTCAGAACCTAGATGTCTCGATATCCTCTCAATGCTAGAACTACATGGGCTTCAATTTGAAAATGAAAAAAAAACCATTAGTTCTAATCTCCTAGAAGGTAAAACTTTTGTGCTCACCGGCACTCTGCCTACTCTATCCAGAAAAGAGGCTAGTGAACTCATCGAATTACATGGGGGGGAAACCTCATCATCTGTCAGTAATAAAACTACCTATTTAATCGCTGGTGATGCAGCTGGATCCAAACGAACAAAAGCTAAAAGCCTAGGTATTCCTATTTTAGACGAAGCAGCATTACTCTCTCTCATTAAAGA
>MDTG01409284.1_pt1 | contig 19431 bp, 13 predicted proteins | sample 811421 | NCBI WGS metagenome assembly MDTG01 (sample SAMN05326645, study PRJNA326480) | marine metagenome | isolation source: seawater | place: Pacific Ocean: South East | collected 2011
ATCTGTGGCAATATCAGCAAATGCGCGGCTCGTTGCGTCAGGGAGCTCCGACAAGGCCTGCGCCGCACGAGTGGCATGCTCAAACCGAGCCGCGCCATCGGTATGCTCGACGACAAAGTCGTCTGTGACATCCCAGCGGTCTGGCGATCCGGTCACTTGACGGCCGCCTGCAACAGCGGCGCGCCGCCATGCGAGCTCTGTGAGGGCATCGGCGCTCGGGCCCGTGTCTGTCGATGGACAGGCGACGGAGCGACGCCCACATGCCCGACCCTCCTCCCCTGCGGCAGGTCGCGGTCGCCATCGAGGATGGTCGCGCGGCCAAGGAGTCGCGCCCGCGCCGGCAGGTGGGCAGAACCCTTGGCTCGAGGCCACCTCGGGTCTTCGCGGTTCTTTCCCTTGGGATGCCCGCCACACGCCGAGAGCGGGTGCACGCGCAGGACAGGGTCGAGAGGTCTGGCGTGGTCCGTGAACATCGCTTCTTGTTGTACCGAGAGGAGTGTTCTTTGACCAGTTGCATCGCAGTCGAACGGCGGATGTCGTGATACCCGGCGCGCGACCCGGAGTGCCAGTCGTGATCTGGTGGATTCACCTGCTGGTCCCGCTCGTCGTGATCTGGCTCTTCATCGCCCACCGCATGGTGGGGCCGAGGCTCGACTGGTCCCGTGGACTCCGCTGGAGCGGGGGGACCGTACTGGCCCTGCTCGGGCTGTTCCTGCTCCACGGGGCGATGACCCCCGGCGCGCGTGACTCCCTGCACCCCTTCGAGTCCCAGCTCACCAACGCCGCCATCTCGGGAGGCACCACGATCCCGATCAGTTCCATGACCGCCATCGACGGCTGCGTCGAATGCCATCCCGACGTCCACGATTCCTGGAACTCCAGCGCCCACCGGTTCTCCTCCTTCGACAATCCCGTCTATGCGGCCACCGTCCGCGAGACCCGCAAGATCGACCCCCAGCTCTCCACGTTCTGCGCGAGCTGCCACGACCCGGTCCTGCTGGTGTCCGGATCCCTCGGGGACCCGCGGCTGGACCAGCCGGAAACCGACCCCCATTCGATCCCCGGGGCGACTGCCGGGGTCAACTGCCTCGTCTGCCACTCGATCACCGAGGCGGGCCCCGCGGGCAACGGGTCCTGGGTGATGCAGGAACCGGTCCGCTACCCCTTCCACGACTCCAGCTGGAAGCCGCTCAAGTGGTTGAATCGACAGCTGATCAAGGCGCGGCCCGCCCTGCACAAGAGCGCGATGAACCACGTCGGGGTGACCGACTCCGCGGTGATGTGCGGTTCCTGCCACAAGGCGTGGATCCCCGAGTCACTCAACGGCTACCGCTGGCTGGCCGGCCAGAACCACTACGACTCCTGGCGGTCCAGCGGCATCTCCGGACACGGGCTCGACTCCTGGAGGTGGCCGGAGCACCCCCAGACCGACTGCAACGGCTGCCACATGCCGCTCCAGCCCTCCACCGGGATGGCGGCGCGCGACCACGACGGAAGCGGGGTCCTCACCGTGCACGACCATCTCTTCCCCGCGGGCAACACCGCCCTGATGCGGTTGCTCGACCTGCCCGACTGCTCGAGCCTGCTCGCCCAGTACGAGGAGGTGCTCGAGAGCTCGATGCGACTGGACATCATCGGCCTCCGCGCCGGGGCCCGCGTCGACGGGGAGTTCCTCGGTCCGATTCGACCCGAGCTCCCCGAACTGCAGCCCGGCGTGGAGTACCTCCTCGAGGTGGTCAGTCGCAACACCGGGACCGGCCACGCCTTCACCCAGGGGACCGTCGACAGCAACGAGATCTGGCTCGAGATCGAGGTTCGGAGCGGGGACCGGGTCATCGCCACCAGCGGCACGATGGACCCCGAGGGAGTGGTCGATCCCTGGGCCTACCGGCTCAACGCGTTCCTCGTCGACCAGGATGGCTACCGGGTGGAGAACCGGATACCCGAGACCATCTTCGCCAAGGTCTACGACCACCAGGTCGGGCCCGGTGCCGCCAGGACCACCCACTACCGCTTCAAGGTCCCCGAGGACGTTTCGGGGCCGCTGGCCGTCGAGGCGAAGCTCCGGTACCGCAAGTTCGATCGCGCCCTCATGGACTTCGTCTACGGCAACACCGAGGGCGAAGCCCGGGTCAAGTCGCTCCCCGCGGTGGTGGTCGCGTCGGATCGCGTCCTGCTGCCGCTCGCCGGCCACCCGGCGGAGCTCCCCCCGCAGGCGCACGAGGCCGAGGCCTGGGAACGACTCTACGACTACGGCATCGGCCTTGCGGTGGAGGGCAAGAAGGGGGCCCTGCGCCAGTCCGCCGAGGCCTTCGCGGCGGTCGAGTCGCTCGGTCGTTCGGAGGGTGCCTTCGGGCTCGCCAAGGTCAATCGCATGCAGGGGCGACTGGAAGAGGCCGTCTCCGCCCTCCAGAGGGCGGCGCGATCCGGATCCACCGTGGCTCCCTGGGGGGTCACCTACCTCTCCGGCCTGCTCGATCTCGATCGCGGGCTGCTCGACTCGGCACGAGCTCGCTTCGAGTCACTGGCCTACGCGCAGGACGACGCCTTCCCCTCCGCGACCCAGCGTGGCTTCGACTTCCAGGGCAGCGATTCCCTCCTGCTCCACCTGGCCACCGTCGAGCTCAGGTCGGGTGGATCCGACGCCGAGGAGTCCTGCCGGAGGGCCCTGGACCTGGCCGACGAGGTGATCGCGCGGGATCCCGAATCCGCCCGGGCCTTCTGGCTCCGTGGGCAGGCCCTCGACTGCCTGGGCCGGGCCGAGGAGGCCGGGCTCGCCCGCGACCAGCATGCCCGGTACCGTGGGGACGACCAGGCCAACGAGGAAGCGGTCCGCCGGGCGAGGGTGCGCTACCCCTGGGCGGACAACGCCGCGGAGCCGATCGCGATCTACCCCCTGACCACCCCGACCAGCCAGCAGCGCACCGTCAGTCGAGCCGACCATGAGCACGCCCCGTGACCCCAGCGACGATCGCCGGGTCCTGCGGGTCCTCCTCCTCGGGGGGGTCCCGCTGATCGTCGCGGTGGGGGTGGTGGTTCTGCTCCGCCTTCCCGGAGGCGAACCGGCACCTGCCCCGCGTGGGACCGCGATGCCCCCCGCCGCGAGCCCCGAACCCCGGGATCCGACCCCCTTCAACGCGCGCTTCACCGACGTCGCGGCCGACTCCGGGGTGGCGACCCCGCAACTCAGTGCCGCCTCGGGGCGCTACCTCCTGCCCGAGACCATGGGCAGCGGCGTCGCGCTCGGTGACCTCGACTCCGACGGGGACCCGGATCTGCTCCTGCTCTCCTATGGATCCGTTCCCGCCCTGTACCGCAACGACTCCCCCCCGGGGGGACCGATCCGCTTCACGGAGGTCACCGGTGGCAGCGGCCTCGAGTCGATCGCGGGTTCGACCACCGCGGCCCTCGGGGACGTCGACGGCGATGGACGGCTGGACCTCCTCGTGGGCACCATCGGTCCGGATCGGCTGCTGGTGAACCAGGGCGGGCTCCGATTCCGCGAGGTCGACCGGTTCGGTGACGGCTGGACCTCCGGGGCCGGCTTCGTGGACGTGGATTCCGACGGCGACCAGGACCTCGTGACCTGCTCCTACGTCCGCTGGAACCCCGAGATCGACCTCGAGGTGGACTACACCCTGGACGGGGTGGGCCGCGCCTACGGACCGCCCACCGGATTCGGCGGCACCGACCTCATGCTCTACGTCAACGACGGCTCGGGGCGCATGCTGGAACAGGGCGAGGAGCGGGGTCTTCGACTGCGGCGGTCGGATCGATCCGTCCCGGTGATGAAGGCGCTCGGGCTGGCGTTCGAGGACGTGGATGCCAACGGCGGCATCGACGTCTTCGTGGCCAACGACACCACCCCGAACCGCCTGCTGATGAACGACGGGCGCGGCGTCTTCTCCGACGCGGGAGCACGCCTCGGACTCGCCTTCGACATCGATGGCAACTCGACCGGGGCCATGGGGATCGACACCTGCCGGGATCCCGCCTCCGGCCGGCTGATGTGCGCGATCGGGAACTTCGCCAACGAACCGTCCTCCTTCTTCGTGCAGGGTCCCGGGGGCGGCTTCCTCGACCGTGGCGCGGTCAGCGGGATCGGCGCCCCGACCCGGCCTTCGCTCACCTTCGGGACCCTGTTCGTGGACCTCGACCTCGACGGCTTCGTGGACCTCCTCCAGGTCAACGGCCACATCGAGCCCCGCATCGAGCGGGTGCAGGCCGGGCAGTCCTACCTCCAGCCCGCGCAGGTCTTCCGGGGCGGCGACGACCCCACCCGGTTCGAGCCGGTCCCCCCCGAACAGCTCGGGGACCTGGCCACGCCCATCGCGGGGCGGGCGGCGGCGAGCGCGGACCTCGACGGGGACGGGGACCTCGACCTCGTGGTGAGCCGGATCGACGAGGTGCCCCTGGTGCTCAGGAACGAGCTCGATCCCGCGCCGGGCTCGATCCTGCGGGTCACGATCGAGGACCTGCCCTCGGCGCCGGACGGGGAGGGATCCATGGTCCTGGTCCTCGACGAGCGTGGAGCGGTCCTTCACCGGCTCCGGCTCGATCGCACCCGTTCCTACCTCACCCAGTCCGATCCGGTCGGTCTCTTCCCTCGCACCGAGCCTCGGACGGCCGCGGTGGTCAGGGTGGTGCTGCCCGACGGCAGGGTTCGCAGCTCGGCGGTGCCGCCCGGGGGCCGGGTGGTCCTGGAGGCCGCCGCTCCCGAGGATCGAGCGCCCTCGACACCATGAACGAACGGGACCTCCCGCAGGGGAGGTCCCGTTCGTTCGGTGGTTCGGTCCCGGCGGGCCCCCGCCCGGCCGGTCAGGGGCACGCGCCCCAGTTCGAAAGCAGTTCCGCGAGGTCGGCGCCGCCGACCGTCTCGTCACCGTTGATGTCGGCGACCGATCCGCTCACGCCCCAGTCCGCGAGGAGGACCGCGAGGTCGATGCCATTCACCACGCCGTCGGTGTTGATGTCGCCGGCACAGGGCTCGCCGTCCTCGCAGGTCACCTGCGAGATGGTGAACTCGTCCACCCCGGCCTCGGTGACCGAGTTGTTCGGTGCGTCACTGACCACGAAGCGGCACTGGAAGTCGGACGAGGGGTCGACGAACTCCGAGACGCGGAAGCTTCGCTCGGACCACACGTCGTCATCGCTGTCGATGCCCCCGTCCTGGTTGACGTCCGCGGTGACCACCGCGACCTCGACCCAGTCGACGCCGTCGTCGGTGACCTCGATGGACATGGTGTCCGCGTCGGCGGGGCTTCCCACCGCGTCGTCGCAGGCGAACCAGACCATGACCGAGATCACCGCATCCTCGCCCCCGAGGTCAATCGGTCCCGAGGTGAGGGTGACCGTGCCACCGTCCAGGTCGTTGGTCCCCGCACTCGCCCCGGGCATCCCGTTCTCGGTCACCCAGCACTGGCTGCCGGAGGCGGCTTCGCCCGGCGCGCCGACCAGGCCGGAGATGAAGGTGCCGTTCGGGGAGGTCCGCTCCCAGAATCCGGCGGTGGTCGTGGGGGTGGCGCTCGCGGTGAATCCCCCGTCGTCGTCCTCGAAGGTGTTCGTGGATTCCTGGGCTCCCGTCGAGGGCACCAGCACGTAGGTGGTGGCGGGGGCGTTGGCGGGTTCGGTGTACTCCGCGCCGTCGATGGAGGCCCTGAGGTAGTACCGCAGTTCCTGGCCGCAGTCGAGCGCGGGCAGCTCCGCGGACCAGCTGGTGACGCTGTTCTGCTGGAGGGGCTGCTCGACGAATCCGCCACCGTCGATCGAGTACATCAGCTTGGCGCTGTCGGGATCCATGGAGCCCCCGACCTCGGTGATCCGCAAGGCGAGGGTGCTCGCCTCCCCGGGGAGCACGGATTCCGGCGCTCCCCCGGCGATGAGGAACTCGACCCTGATGGCAGGAACGTTGATCCAGACCGTGAATCCCTCGCAGGTCGTCTGCAGGATGTCCAGGTAGCCGTCACCGTTGACGTCGATCGGGGCGATGTCGAAGGTCGCATCGAGCATGTTGGTGGGGATCGGGTAGTGATCCTCCACGAAGAGGTCGTTGATCTGCCCGGTGTTCTCGTAGAAGTGGGCCCGCCTGCCGGTCGCCGGGCAGAAGGAGGGGAGGTCGGCATCCACGTCCGGCACGAAGAGGTCGAGGTCGCCGTCGTTGTCGATGTCGAAGGTCGAGGGGGTGTTGCCGAACTCGCTGAGCGAGTCCCCGATCACGTAGGTGGTGAAGTTCGCCCGGCCGTCGCTGCCATTGCCCTGGTTGATGAGGTAGCGGTCCTGCGAGTCGTCGATGACCACCAGGTCGATGTCGGCGTCGCCGTCGAGGTCGTCGGCCTTGAAGTGGTAGGGGGCGCCGCTGTAGATGATCTCCGACTCGAAGTTGGACCCCATGGGGCCGCCCTCGTTGTAGAAGATCTCGATGATGTTCGCACCGAGGGTGTTGCAGTGCACGGCGTCCAGCCGGCCGTCGCCGTTGAAGTCCGCGACCTCCGCGGCGTTGCCGAAGTCCGTGGCCAGGATCGACTGGTCCATGATCGAGTAGAGGGTGTCGTAGAAGTGGCCCGGTCCCGGTCCCGACGGGTCGTCCCCCCAGTTGTACAGGAGCTTGGCGTCGTAGTCGTCGGCGGGGTTCTCGGCGGGGCTGTTCTGGACCTCCCCGGGGTCGTTGGTGTCGCCGTCCCCGGTGATGTCCATGGTGTACTCGCCGGCGGTCTCCGGGGTGTCGTAGTCGGAGTAGAACAGGTCGACGTAGCCGTCGCCGTTGAAGTCGCCCCACGCGATGTCGCAGAATCGAGGGTTCGAGACGTTCCCGGCGAGGGAGTACATCTGCGGGATGCGCAGGTGCTCGTGCCTGAACCCGAGCCAGTTCCCACTCGAGTCGTTGCCCAGGTTCAAGTACACGCGGGGCTGCCCGATCGTCCACGGGAGGCCGTCGCTCATGGTGGTGGCGGTGACCAGGTCGAGCCAGCCGTCGCTGTCCACGTCGATCGCCTCCACGTTGCGGTCGTTGGTGTCCGCCAGGAAGCCGTTGTCACCCGCGAGGTCGCTGTCGGAGGCGTATTCGACGGTCCGATCGACCATCACCCCGTCCTCGTTCATCAGCAGCAGGTTCGGGAACCCGCCCTCGATCGAACCCACGAACTTGATCGCGATCGCCACGTCCGTGTCCCCATCCTGGTCGAAGTCGCCCCAGGTCACGTCCTTCTCGAGGTTCAGGTAGAGGAGGTCCTCCCTGAGCTGGAGCCTGGTGTCGGTCTCGTTCCGTAGTTCGAGGGTCTCGAACTGTGCGTGGGCCTGGAGGCCGGGGGCCAGCAACGCGGCGGTGAGGAGAGTGGCGGTGCGCTTCATGTGGGGGGGGTTCCATCCGTGCTGGAGAAGAGATGAGGGGGGTGTTCGTCCCAATGTAGTCGAATCGGAATCGGTCCAGGGGATCGGTCGTCCGCCTGGGGCTACTGGCAGGGGCCCCAGTTGCCGAGAATGTAGGCCAGGTCGCTTCCGCCGACGCTTCCGCTGCCGTCGATGTCCGCCACGGGATCCGGGAGTCCCCAGAATCCGAGTATGTAGGTCAGGTCGGGACCGCTGACTTCGCCGTCCCCGTTGAGGTCCCCGGTGCAAGGGCCGCACGAGTCGGGGACCCCGTCGCCGTCCGAGTCCTGGACGGTGCCCGCGAGGATCTCCCTCAGGTCCGCGATGCCGTTGTCGTTGCAGTCCTCGAGCACGTCGTCGTACGCCTGCATGAAGAAGTCCGCGTCCACGTCGTCGGCATCGCCGTCCTGGTCGATGTCCCCGATGGCGCACGGGACCTCGGGACTGATCACCTCGTCCCGCTGGAAGCAGTCCTTGAAGACCATGAAGTCAGCGAGGTCCACGTCCTCGTCGCCGTCGTAGTCGAATTCGACGCGGCCCAGCGAGTCGAGGAACCGGATCAGGGCGGACTTGTCCTCCGCGGACAGGGCGTCGAAGGCGTTCATCGAGTTCGTCGCCTCCCCGAAGAGCCCGTGCTCGAGGATGGCGGTGGTCACCTTCTGCTCGAAGTCGCCGTTCGCGGCCCGTCCGTCGTGCAGCATGACCGAGCGCCACCGGAGCCCCCAGAGCGGCGGGGTGCGCATCTCGCACTCGAACGCCTCGCCCATCCTGATCCCGTCGCCGAGCGTGCCCATGCAGTGGAGGAGGAAGTCGCCGTACGGCTTGAACTCCCGGTTCCGCAGGAAGCCCTCGAGCCCGGGATCGTCGCCGGTGACCAGCCTCGAGGTGTGGCACTTGTTGCATCCGATGTTGTTGAAGATGTGCTCGCCGAGCATCCCGGACCGGGGGGTCTGCGGAGGCGGGGCGAGGTACCTCTGGAAATCGGTGACGCGATCGATGAAGTGCAGCCCGTTCTCGTCGGCGAAATCCTCGGGGTCCGCGACGGTGTCGCACTCCGCGAGCAGTACCTCGTCGCCGTTGGGTGCGAGCTCGTCGGGCAGCAGGCGGTTGGTCAGGCCCATCTCGCCGAGGCTGGCGTCCGCGCTGAAGCTGAGCACCGTCGGTATCTGGGCCTTCCAGCCGAATCGTCCGACCCGAGGGAGCCCGGGATCCTCGAGCGCGTGGGTGATGTGCGCCCGCCCGCTCACCCCGTCCCCGTCGGAGTCGAAGGGATCCTCGAGATCGAGGAAGGTCTGGTCCTCGACCGCCTCGACCAGTCCGTAGGCCAGCGCGCCGTTGGTCACGTGGGTCGTGATCACCGAGGCCTGGGGGATGTCGATCGGGTTGTGTTCATGGCACTCGCTGGTGATGGAGTTCAGCTGGAACACGGGGCCGCCGAGGTGGCCGAGGTCCACGAACGACCCCTTGTCGTCGCCCCCGAAGAAGGTCACCCCGATGGTCCCGGGGCCTCCGATGATCAGCCCGGTCCCGTGGCAGGACGTGCAGTTGGTCTTGTTGAAGATCGGGCCGAGTCCCCCGTCGATGGTGATCGGGGTGCTGTAGCTGATCTGTCCGTTCGTGAATGCCTGCAGCTGCTGGGGACTCAGTTCCCGGAACGGCTCGCCGCTTCGCTCCTGCAGGTGCAGTTCGTTTCCGGAATCCTGGGCGGCGCCCCCCACTCCGGCCAGGAACAGGCCGGTACCCACGAGGAGTCCCGCCGTCCGAGACACGGGTATGAAACACCTGTAGTTCATGGACTCGACTCCAGCGTATTCATGTGGGGGCGCGTGGAAAGTGAGGTATTTTGACGACTTTCAGGGTACGCTGATTCAACGGAAGGTCAACATCAAAGACCGCTTGTTCACTCAACCGACACCATAAAAATGCGTCTCCTCACTCCAAAGATATTGTCCTCATCGGTTTGGGTCGGCCACCGTGCCGATCGTGCGATTCGGAACGAACCCCGCCGACTCGGACGAGGCCTTCCCGTAACATCCAAATCGGTCACAACGTTCTCGGTGTCGCGTTCCGTGCTCGCGATGTTCCTGTTGCTGGGTCCCGCCTCCTGCACCGATGAGGCACGTGACGCGGCGGTGGATCGGGACGGGTCCCGGGTCCCTCCGCCCTCGTCGAGCGACGTCGCGGACGACGGGCGGATCGAAGTCGGTCGCAAGTTGCTCAAGGCCGGTCGCTATCCGGAAGCCGCGGTCCTCTTCGAGACGGTCGTCGCGCAACGACCCGATCTCGCCCGGGCCAACTTCTACAAGGGGCTCATCCTCCAGAACCAGAAGGCTCACTCGAGCGCCCTCGGCTGGTACGAGGTCGCCCGCGACCTGGGGCAGGAATTCCCCGAGCGGGACCTGCTGCCGTACTACATGGCGTGGTGCGCCTACTACTCGGGGCGTCCCCGGGACGCACGGCTCGAGATCGATCGGTTCCTCGGGCGGACCACCGACTCCCCACGCGCCGACGCCCACTTCCTGAAGGGGCTGATCCACTTCGATGCCGACGAGCTCGAGGAGGCCCAGCTCTCCTTCGCCAGCGCGATCGAGATCGCGGAAGCCAGCTCCGATCCCGAGCAGGTGCGGGACATGACCAGGGCGTGGGTCCGCCAGGCCGACGTGCTCATGCGCCTGGGCCGCAACCGGCAGGCGCTCGGGTCGATCGATCGCGCGGTGCAGCTGGCACCCGACCTCCAGGAGGCCTGGTTCCGGAAGTACACGATCCATTCGCGGCTCGGCGAGGATGCGGCCGCCGACGAAGCCCGTGCGAGATGGCAGGAGCTCCGGTCCGAGCTGCTTGACGCGACGTCGGGTGGATCCCGATGAGGTCTCCGACCGGCTACGCCACGGTCCTGCTGGTCCTGCTCGCCGCGGGGTGCGACGGGCGCTCCGGGCCCGGGTCCGGCACCGAGGACCCGCCGTCCCCGAGGATCAGCTTCTCCGACGCCACGGCGGCCAGTGGGATCGATCTGGTCACGGTTTCGGGCGCCACCCCCTCCACCCAGATCCTCGAGGTCAAGGGCGGGGGGATCGCGCTGGTCGATTTCGATCGGGACGGGGATCGCGACCTCTTCGTACCCAATGGCGCGACCCTGGAGGACACCGAACGTGGCCCCGGGGCCCGGCTGTTCCGGAACGACGGGGGCCTGTCCTTCACCGACGTCACCACGGCCTCGGGCATCGAGCACCGCCGATGGTCCTACGGGGTGGCGGTGGGGGACGCCGACGGCGACGGCTTCGAGGACCTCTACGTGGCCTGCTTCGGTCCCGACGTCCTGCTGCGCAACCGCGGGGACGGCTCCTTCGAGGACGTGACCGGCCCGAGCGGGCTCGGCGACGACGGCTGGTCCACCAGTGCGGCGTTCTCCGACCTCGACCTCGACGGGGACCTTGACCTCTTCGTCACCCGGTACCTCGACTTCGATCCCGCTGATCCACCGCCCCCCGCCCAGTTCAAGGGGATCGAGGTCCTCAACGGACCCCGTGGACTTGACCCGCTGGCGGACCGCTTCTACGAGAACCTCGGGGACGGCACCTTCCGGCTCCACGGGTCGGGCGACCCGTTGGGGGACCTCGAGCCGAGCTACGGTCTCAACGTCGCGATCCTCGACTTCACCGGGGACGGCCGTCCGGACGTGCTGGTCGGCAACGATTCCCTCGCGAACCACCTGTACCGGAACGACACCATGCCGGGGGCGCCGATGGCATTCACCGAGGTCGGGCTCGCCTCGGGCCTCGCGCACGACCTCAACGGCTACACGCAGGCCACCATGGGGATCGCCATCGCGGACGTGAACGCGGATTCGAGACCCGATGTCTTCAGCTCGAACTTCTCGAGCGACTCGAACACCATGCACGTCTCGGCCGGTGACGGCGTCTACGACGACCGGACCCGGCAGTACGGACTCGCCCTGGTCAGTCGGCCCTACCTCGGTTGGGCGAGCGGCTTCTTCGACTTCGACCACGACGGGGACGAGGACCTCATGGTCATGAACGGGCACGTGTACCCCCAGGCGACCAGGGCCTCGATGGACTCCGACTACGCCCAGTCGATCCTGATGTTCAGCAACGATGACGCTCGCTTCACGCCGGTGTACGACTGCCCGGTGCTCGGTGAACCCCATCGGGACCGCAGTGCGGTGTTCGACGACCTCGACGGCGACGGGGACATCGACGTGGTGGTCAGCGAGTTGAACGGTCCGGTCCGGGTGCTCGAGAACCGGATCGACGGATCGGACCGGGGCTGGATCACGATCGAGCTGCTCGACGAGCGAGACTCCACCGACAACCGCCATGCCGTCGGGGCCCTGGTCCGGCTCCGGGCGGGCGACTGGGAGGCGGTCCGGTGGTGTGCGGGTGGAGGGCCGTTCCAGTCCAACTGGGCGCCCCTGGTCCACGCCGGTCTTCCGGCCGGGGTCGAGGAGGTCGAGGTCACCGTCCGCTGGCCCGACGGGGTCGCCAGCGACCATTCGATCCCCGCGCGGAACCGGGCGGTGATCAAACGTGCGGAAGGGTCCTTCGAGAGCATGCTCAGAGCAGCGGACCGATGAATCCCGCCAGGGTCTCGCCCACCTGGTGGCCGGCCCCGCGGCGGGACCAGGCCTCGGGATCCACCCGGTCGGAATCCCGGATGTAGGACTGCTGCAGCCTTCGAAGCGTCTCCGCGAACTCGCTCTGGTAGACGATCGCCCCGCACTCGAAGTTGAGTTCGAAGCTCCTCCGGTCGAGGTTCGCGCTCATCACCACCCCGACCCGTCGGTCGATGGTGATGGTCTTCGCGTGCAGGAGGCCCTTGGTGAACTCGAAGATCTCGACTCCGGACTCGAGGAGCTTCTCGTAGTTGGACCTGCTCGCGAGACCCACCATCCTCGAGTCGTTGCGCTTGGGAACCACCAGTCGGGTCTGCACCCCGCGCTGGGCCGCCACGCAAAGGTTGCGGATGGTGCTCTCGTCGGGGACGAAGTACGGGGTGGTCAGGATCAGCTCGTGCTGCACGACCTGGATGCACGACTGGACGATCTGGGTGGTCGCCTCGTTGTAGAAGTTCGGTCCGGTGGCGATGATCTGGACGGGGAGCCCGTCCTCGCGTATCTCGGGCTGGGCCTTGAGTTCCTCCTCGGCCAGTTCGCCCGACTCGAAGTGCCAGTCCTCGAGGAAGAGCACCTGCAGCTCCTTGGTCGCGGGACCGTCGATCCGCACCGTGCAGTCGACCCACGGCGCGAACCTGGCCTTCACCGCGAAGGCCGCCTCCGCGAGGTTGTTGGAGCCGGTGAAACCGACCTGGCCGTCGATGACCGCGATCTTCCGGTGGTTGCGGAGATCCAGCCTGGAGAAGAGCATCCTGACCGGGTTCACCGGGAGGCAGCTCCGGACCGCCACGCCCGATCGCCTGAGCTCCTCCACCACCCGGGACTTCAGGAAGGCCTTCGAGCCCACCGCATCCACCAGCAGCCGGCAGTTCACCCCACGTGCCTGTGCCTCACCCAGGGCCCTCGCGACCCTGGTCCCCGCCTCGTCGTCGAGGTAGATGTAGAAGAGCAGGTGCACGGACCGGGTCGCCCCCTGGATGTCCCCGATCAACCGGTCGACGAACTCGGCGGAATCCCCGAAGAGCTCGATGCGGTTGCCCGTGACCGGCGCGGCCCCCGAGACCTTCTGGGCCAGTGACGCGATCTGGCTCTCCAACAGCGGCAGTTCGACCCGGACGCCGGGGTTCGTGTCCGCCCGAACCCCGGGTCGGTCGACCCGTTGGATCGCCTCCGCATGGCGCTTCCTGCGGAAATAGCCGAACCGAGCCTCGCCGAAGAGCAGGTAGAGGACGAGTCCCACCACCGGCAGGCCCAGCAGCAGGATCACCCACGTCAGGGCGGTCTGGGGGTTTCCGGCCTTGCGCACCAGCACCAGCAGCACCAGCAGGAACCGGATCAGCAGATCGAGGAACAGGAACCGGAGCAGCGACGTGTACCACTCGACGTCGGTCGCGGCCTGGTCGGCCACCCCGGCCAGCAGCAGGCACAGGTGCAGGGTTTCTCCCGGGCCGACCGTCGTGCTCATGTCATGGAGACGATCTGGTATCGCCGGGCCCCGCGGGGGAGGTCGACCCGGATCGTCTCACCGATCCTGGCCTTCATCAGGGCCACGCCCATGGGCGAGGTCGGGGTGACCTCGATGTAGTCGAGGGTGAAGTCGCCGGTGGGGTTCCCCACCAGCTTGTACTGCTCCTCCTCGCCCGATTCCTGGTCCTTGAGCAGGACCGTGGCGCCCAGGAAGACCATGTCCTCGGGGACCGCATCCTGGTCCGCGACCTGGGCGACCTGCAGGCGCTCCTCCAGTTCGCGGATCTTGGCCTCGTTGAGCCCCTGATCCTCGCGGGCGGCGTGGTACTCGGCGTTCTCCTTGAGGTCCCCGAGTTCGCGTGCGGTCGCGATCCGCTCGGTGAGCTCCTTCCGGGCGCCGATCAGCACCTTCAGCTGCTCCTCGAGCTCCTTCTTTTCCTCGCTGGTGATGAAATCCATGACCTTCGACCTTCATGCTGCCCACGATGCACGACGCCTCGCCCGTCGGGGCAAGGCGCGGAACTTCCGTTGGGTTGACCAGATCCTACTCACTCGGGGCGTCGTCCGCCAGAATCCCTCGCAAGCCCCCGCCATCCGATCACCAGCAGCCACAATCCCGAGCCGGCGAGCAGGAGCTGGGCCACCGCCACGCCCGCTCCCTCCGGTGAGCCGCCCGCCACGCCCGACCGGTTGAGCTCGGTGAATCGGAGCACGAGGTCCAGCGGCCTCCACCACGAGAGTCGCTCGGAGTCGGGCAGGACGGCCTCCAGACCCACCAGGACGAACACCGACAGGATCAGCACCGCACGGAGCAGGCCACTCCGGCTCGAGGCCCCCAGGCACACCACGCTTCCCACCAGCCACGTCCAGCCGAAGAGGAGCGCGGAGAGCAGCACGGTCTGCTCGACCGACCACGTGCTGAGCAGTCGCAGGGGCCAGATGGTCACCAGGATCCCGGAGGTCACGACCCCGATGTCCAGGAGACTCTGCCGGATCGGTCGCACGAACCTCGTCACCGAGAGCCGCATCAGCGTCCATCCCACCACGATCCCGATCATCAGCGAGCAGCAGAGCATCTGGAGGCTGAAGGTGTATTCCTGGGCGACCGGCTGGATCGGCGTCCGGATCCCGATGTTCTCCAGCCAGGACCCGCTGATCCACAGGCAGGCGAGCAGGATCAATCCCCGGGGCAGGGGGGTCGGGGCGGAGTCGGGGTACCGGTTGATCGATGAAGTGGTCATCTCAGGGAGATGATAGGGCGGTGGCGTCCGTCAGGGCCCGGGTGGTCGCGACGTCGTGCCGCACGTCGATCTCCGAGACCGTGATCCGGGACATCGGTCCGTAGAGCTCGTGGATCGAGTCGATCAGCCGGAGCTTCTCGTCGGGGGTGATCTCCGCCGCGCTTCGCACGTTCGGGGCCAGTCCCCAGCAGATCCGAGGTCCGCCCTCGCACTGGATCCACAGGCAGCGAAGGTCCGGGTAGCCGCCCACCTCGATCGCGCGCACCTCGCCGGACCAGGCGCGATCGCGAATCCGACGCGCCAGTTCCAGGCCCGCCGAGATCTCCTCCGCGTGGCTCCATTCCGCTCCGAAGTGGCGTCTTCCGTCCTGGTGCGTCGGGGGGGGGGTCTGGGTCCCGACCAGCAGTGGCAGCTGGGAGCCCGCGGAGCCCGGCGCGAACGCCCAGTCCAGGAGCCGTCCGTCCGCATCCACCAGGTGGTCCTTCTCGCCCCAGCGGATGACCGCGAACGGAGTGACCATCGACCCCTCGAGGCGGATCGTGCCGTCGGGCAGGCGCTGGATCCGCTCGACTCGCTCGAACCAGCCACTCGATTCCGCCTGCGCATGGGCCCGCACCAGCCCGTCCCGGTCGTTGGAGACCGACCCCGCCGCATCCGCGATCCGGTGGCCGAGTTCCTCCATCAGCTCGGGGGTCCTCACCAGCCACTCCGGGGCGTCGACGATCCGCACCGAGGCCGGGACCGTCGACGGCCGATTCGCTCGACGAGCCTCGAGGGCCGGCACCGCCATCGTCGCGACCAGGAGGGCCGTCAGCCCGGCCGCCGACCAGGCCACGTACCCCGCGGATCGACGGAGCCGACCGTCACCGAGCAGCCGGTCGGCCAGCTCGCCCAGCCGATCCCTCCCCGCCCGGTCGTCGCCTCGTGGTCTGGTCGTCATCATGGTCCCGAGGCTCCGATGCGGTTCAGCGGGTCGCCCCCCGGGAGCCCGGCCTGGTGGTCCTCCGCGCGGTCCCGGGCCATCTCGACCAGCGTGGAGCACAGCGTGGTCATGTCCATCCCGTCATGGCGGGCCGCCATGGGAACCAGGGAGTGCTCGGTGAAGCCGGGCATGGTGTTGATCTCCAGGGCCCAGCAGTCGCTGCCGTCGAACATGAAGTCGACGCGCCCCACGTCCCGGGCCCCCAGCTCCTTCCACAACCGGAGCGCGTGGCGTCGGCAGTCGGCCTCGACCTCCTGCGGCAGCGGGGGTCGCAGCAGGTATTCCGTCTCCTCGCTGACGTACTTCGCGTGGTAGTCGTAGAAGTGCCCGGCGGACCGGATCTCGATGATGGGCAGCACCCTCTGGCCAACGATGCCGACCGTCAGCTCCCGTCCCTCGATGAGCGATTCCCGCATCACCGAACGGCCGGAGTCGTGGAGTTCCCCCGTGGCCAGGGTCGCCTGTCGCTCGTCGTGGCACAGTCGCACTCCGAAGCTCGATCCCTCGTCGACCGGCTTGACCACGCAGGGTGCGGGGATGGTGATCGGTCCCCCGGACTCCACCAGCTGCCAGTCCGGGGTCGGAATGCCCGCACGCACGCAGGCACGCTTGGTCGCGTCCTTGTTCATGCCGGTGGCGGCTGCGTTCGATCCGCAGCCGACGAAGGGGATGCCGCTGGCCTCCAGCCGTTCCTGGAGCGGTCCACCCTCCCCCCAGGGTCCATGCAGGACGGGGAAGATCACGTCGGCACCGAGTTCCAGCAGGTCCTCGACGGAGGGGCGATCCACCAGCCGCTCCAGGACCCGGTAGCCACGGTGCCCCCGGAGGGCTTCCGCCACCTGACCGCCGGAGGCGAGGCTGACCTCGTGTTCGGAATCGGGGCCACCCTTGAGCACCGCGACCGTGATGTCAGTTGGTTCGTGGTTCATGCTCGAGTTCGGTCGAGGTTCCGTCCTGAGGATACGGGGGTGGCGCACACGATGCTACGGTCACATCGGCTCGGACCGCCGGCTGGGATCAGATTACCGGGGGGGACGGCGTTCAGGACCGGGACCACACCACGACCTCCCGCTGGAGGTGGACACCTCGTTCGGTCGCCACCCGGTCCCGGACCTGGTCCATCAGCCGGATCAGGTCCCCGGCCGTCCCGCCCTCGTCCACCACCAGGAAGTTCCCGTGGATCGTGCTCACGCTCGCGCTCCCCACCCGGAGCCCCTTGAGCCCGGACTGGTCGATCAGTGCGCCGGCGCTGGTGCGTCGCCCGGACTCCCGATCGAGGGGGTTCCTGAAGACGCACCCCGCGCTCGATTCCTTCAGGGGCTGGGTGGTCTTCTTGTACTGGAAGACCTCCAGCAGCTGTTCCTTCAGCGCGCGCGGGTCGTCCTGGATGAGGTCGAAGGCGGCCCAGAGGATGATGTCGTCCGGCAGGTTCGTCTCCCGGTAGCCCATCTCCAGCCGGTCGCCGGGGTGGATGACGAGTTCGCCCCGGCCATCCACGCAGGCCACCGAATGGAGCGAGTCCCCGATGGAACCGAAGGCCCCCCCGGCGTTCATCCTGATCGCCCCGCCTATGGAGGCCGGGATCCCCGCCATCTGCTGGAGGCCGCTCAGTCCCCTCCGCACCGCCTCGTTCATGGTCCGTCCCATGTCCGCCCCCGACATCGCCCGCATCGCCTCGGCCGGCCCGTCGGGGGTGTAGCTGACCTCGCGGAACCGCGGGTGGTCCAGTCGGATCACCAGGCCGTCCACCCCCTCGTCCGCGACCAGCAGGTTCGCCCCGTTGCCGAACACCCTGGTGGGGATCTCCTGTTCATGGCAGCGCCTCACCAGTGCGCGCAGGGCTTCCTCGCTCCGCGGGCTCACCAGCATGTCGGCCCGGCCTCCGACCCCGTACCAGGTGTCGGGCCCGAGGGGATGGTCGGGGTGCGCGTCGACGTCGAGGTCCGCGAACAGCTTCTCCGAGGTGTGCCCGATCCGGCTCAACGACCCACCTCCCCGAGGAAGGCATGGGTGACCTCCCAGACCGGACCCGCACCCATCGAGACCAGCAGGTCACCATCGCGACAGACCTCCTCGAGCCGGTCGACGATGGTCCCGAAGGGATGGAGGTGCTGCGCGGGGGTCCCCTTGGTGTTCAGGCGGTCCACCAGGTCGCTCGCACTCACCTTGTGCCGTTCGGTCTCGCTGTCCCGGACGAAGTAGATCTCGGGCACGATGACGAGGTCCGCCAGCTCGAAGCTGCTGGCGAACTGCTCGAGCAGGAACCTCGTGCGACTGTGCTGGTGGGGCTGGAACACGCAGATGATCCGCCGCGGATCGAACGACTCCCGCAACGCCCTCAGGGTCAGCTCGATCTCGCTGGGGTGGTGTCCGTAGTCATCCACGACCTCGACCCGGCCCCCGTCGCCGAGCTCCCGCGAACCGAGGTGCTGGGTCCGGCGATCGAGCCCGTCGAATCCCTCGATCGACCGCTCGATGTCGTCCCAGTCCGCCCCGACCCGTCGCGCAAGGACCGCTGCCGCCACCGAGTTCGCGGCGTTGTGCGGTCCCGGCATGGACATCCGCCAGCTCGCCACCTCCACCCCGTCCGGTCCGGACAGCCGGACCACGCCGTCGTGGAGCTCGAAGGTCCAGTCCGCCCCCGGGCTGAACCCGAAGGTCTCGACCTCGCAGTCGAGTCCGGATGCGATCTGCAGGCGATGGGCACCCTCGTGGGCGATGAGCAGGAACCCGCCCTCCCGCGCGGGGGGAAGCGATCGGGCGAAGACCCGGAACGCCTCGATGATCTCCTCGATTCCATCGTAGATGTCGAGATGGTCCTCCTCGACGTTGTTGATCAGCGCGATGCGGGGCTGGTGGTGGTGGAACGACCGATTGAACTCGCAGGCCTCGCAGATCATGAGCCCCGGCCTTCCGGCGAGGGGACCCCGGCCCGGTACCTGCTCGGCGCCCAGTCGCCATCCACCCCCGATCTGCCTGCAGTTGGCGCCCACGATCACGTCCGGGTCGAGGCCCCCCTCCACCAGGACGTGGGCCAGCAGGCCGCTGGTCGTGCTCTTCCCGTGGGTCCCGGCGATGGAGATGCCCGACCGGGTCGACTGCAGCCGACCGAGGGCCTCCGCGTAGCTCAGGACCTCGAGTTCGTGGCGGCGTGCGGACTGGAGCTCCGGATGCTCCGGGCGTATCGCGGCGGAGTGGATCACCAGGTCGCACCCCTCGGGAAGGGGCGTCGCCTCCGTGGTGGTCACCTCGATCCCGGCACCCCGGAGGGGTGCCAGCTCGGGTCCGTCCCGGGAATCGGAGCCGCTGACCTCGAATCCCCGTGCCTTGAGCATCATGGCGAGTCCGCTCATCCCGGATCCACCGGCACCCACGAGGTGGACCCGCGTGGGCTCGAACCCGGATCGCCCGCTCGCCCGGCCAGGGTTGGTGAGGTGTTCTGGTGCCATGGATTGTGATTCTATCGGCCACCCACCGCCCGTCTCGGCAGGAATCCATGCTCGTCTACAATGGAACCACAGTCCCCGAGGCAGGCATCCACGTGACCAGCGACCCCATCATCCAGGAACCCCACGCTCCGCTCAGCGCACAGGTGCTGATCGTCGAGGACGAGCCGGACCACGCGGAGGTCATGGCCGACGCGCTGCGGAAGCCCGGGCACATCTGCACGATCGTCAACGGGCTGGAGAATGCCCGCGAGGAGCTCCTGCACGGGAATTTCGACGTGGTCGTGACCGACCTCGTCA
>MDTG01042829.1_pt1 | contig 19429 bp, 19 predicted proteins | sample 811421 | NCBI WGS metagenome assembly MDTG01 (sample SAMN05326645, study PRJNA326480) | marine metagenome | isolation source: seawater | place: Pacific Ocean: South East | collected 2011
AATTATTTGATTGAAGAAATGAAAAAAAATAATAGTTATTTTTTTAATGATTGGTTATTGAATCATAATATATGAAACAATTTATATACTCTCTTAGTTTAATTTATTCTTTAAGTAACAAGTTTCTAAAAAAATTTTTGCTAATATCATTATCCTTGCTTGAATCTTTATTAGATATATCGTTTTTTTATTTTTTTTACAAAATACTTGATTTTATAATTTTAAAAAAAAGTAATCTGATTGAAATAAACTTATTTTTTACAAAATTTTATTTACCAGTATTCTTTATAATTGTAATACTTTCAACTTCATTTATTTTGAGAAGTATTTTATCTTATACTATTAACGTCTATATTGAAAAAAGCTCACAAAGATTGTTTAAAAAAACAGCTATACATTTTTATAATAAGTTTTTATTAGCAGATAGAAAAAAAGTTTTTAATATAGAGGAACAAGAAATATTAACACTTTTTAATGTTGATTTTAAAAGAGCATTAACACAATGCCTGCCTTCTTTTCTAAATTTCTTTAGAGCAATTATATTGATGATACTTTTTATAACATACCTTATATTGACCAACATACAGAATACATTTATTATTTTTGGTTTAGCAATATCAATTTTTGCTTTTTATAAAATTTTTAGTAGTTCTTTTTTGAGACAAACTTCAGAAAATCATAGAAAATTTATATTAGAAAAAAATCAATATGGTCCAAAAGTCTTAAGTTTTTTTAAAGAAATTAGAATTTTTAAAAGAGAAAATTTTTTTTCAAAAAAATTCTCAAATATTATTATGAATCAATTTTATACCGAAGTTACTGCAAAAAAAATTAGTTTTGGTTTAAAAGCATTAATTGAAATTAGCTTGTTTATTTTCACAGTTTTATATTTTTTTTATTTGACAAGAACAATTTCAATAGAAAGCTCATTAATTTTGTTTGGAAATTTATTTATTGTTATGATTAGGATTATACCCATAATAAATATTCTACTTACTGCATACGCAAATATAAAAATTCGTGAAACAAATATTATTAAAACAAAAAATTTATTTGAAAAATTTCCTTTAGAGGATTTGTATTTAGAAACAAATGATGTTGATTTTAATTTAGAAAGTATAAACAATGTTAAGATTGAAAATTTGAACTACTCAAATAACAAAAAAATTTTTGAAAATTTAAATTTTGAGTTAAAAAAAGGAGACAAAATTTTTATAAAAGGGTCATCTGGGACAGGGAAATCTACATTTTTGGATATACTTTCAGGTTTAAATAATGACTACTCCGGAAAAATATTAATTAACGGAAAAAGTAATAATAAAAATGAGATATCTAAACATCTAAAAAGTAAAATTGGCTATATTTCTCAACCTTCATATTTAATGTCTGGAACAATTAAAAACAATATCACTCTTTTAGATGACGAATATTATGAAAAAATAGATGACAAAAAATTAGAAAATGCAATTAAGGTTTCGGGTCTAGATAATGAGTTGAAGAAGTTTGAAAAAGGTCTCGATACTCATTTGTATTATCCTATGCAAAATATATCAGAAGGACAAAAACAAAGAATATTTATTGCAAGATCAATTTATTTTGAAAGAAATATAATCTTATTGGATGAAGCAACATCAGGTTTAGATAAAAAAAGTGAACTTAAAATTTTAGAAATATTATTAAATCAAAAAAATTTAACAATTATTCTTGTTTCTCATAATATACATGACACAAAAGGTTTTAGTAAAATTTATGAAATTAATGAAAAAAAATTTAAAGAGATCTCGATATAATGAATAATAAGATAATTACTATAATTTGCGCACGAAAAAATTCAAAAGGGTTAAAAAATAAGAATATTTTGTTACTTAATGGAAAACCTTTAATATATTACACAATCAAGAGTGCAATAAAATCAAATTATACAAAAGATATCTATGTAAGTACAGATTCCAAAGAGATTGCAAAAAATTCAGAAAAGTTTGGTGCAAAAGTTTTGTTTCCTAGGCCCAAGTATTTATCTGGAGATTTTGTAACTAGTGAAAAAGTTTTACAGCATGCTCTTAAAAAAGTCGAAAAAACCAACAAGACAAAATATGACTATGTTTTATATCTTCAGGTTACAGAACCCTTTAGAAATAAAAATATTATTAACAAATGTATATCTAAAATTTTAAAAAATAAAAAAATAGATACAGTATTTGCTGCTAAGCCATATAAAAAAAATATTTGGTATAAAAAAAATAGAAAAATTATTCGTCTTAATTATTTTGAAAGATATGGAATTCCAAGACAAAAAAAAAATTTACTTTATAGAGAAGACACAGGGATTGCATGTATTTCAAAGGCAAGCTTTATCAGAAGAGGATTAAGACTTGGAAATAATGTAGAAATTGTTAAACATCATAATGATTTTGATTATATTGATATACACAATAAAAATGATTTATTTTTATCAAATATAATTCTTAAAAAAAACTTATTTAAAATTTAATGAATTTAAAAACTTAATCGAAAATTAATTTTAATTCAGCGGATATATGATTAAAAAACATTACTATATTCTTTACGAAGTTGAAGATAGAGATTTAGTTCAAAGATTGTTAATTTGTCTGGAACTAGCTTTAAATAACCATCAAGTATATTTAGTTTCTAAATATTATTTTTATAAGAATATAAATAAATTTCCCAAAGGGCTTATTTTAGAAAAAGGAATTACAACAGATCAGTATTCTGATTATAAAAAAGCATTTTTACTTGGGTTTAAACTATCTGTTATTGATGAAGAGGGAGTTAGATATTATGACAGAGAAAAAAATTTTATTGATATACGAGTAAATAAGAATATTTCAAAAAAAATAGACAATTTTTTTTGCTGGGGAAAACGACAAAAACAAATGTTGTCTTTTATAGATAAAAAAAAATTGATTGTTTCTGGATCACCTAAATTTGATCTTTATAAAAAAAAATTAAATAACATTTTTTTTGAACAATCTCAATATACCAAAAAATTAAAACCATTTATATTTGTGCCTTCAAATTTTACTTACGCTACATGGCCAAATATATATTTTAAAAAAAAAATATCTACTTTGACTGATTTACATGACAAAACAAACATTAAGTTTTGGAAAAGCTATAAAAAAAAATATGAGTATAAAAAAAAGGTACTAGGTAAATTTATAAGAGAATTAAAATATATTTCTAAAAAATTTAAAAATCTTACTTTTGTTTTTAGACCTCATCCAAACGATTATAATAAATATTGGGAAAAAAAATTTTCACAGGAAAAAAACATAAAGGTTGATAATAGCTTTTCCGTTGAACCATGGATAAAAAACTGTGAATTTACTATTAATAATTTTTGCACAACAGCTTTAGAGGCATATGTAGCAGGTAAAAATTCTATAATTTTTGACCCTTTTAATAACAAGACATACAATAAACATCTTTATTCATTAGTGTCTTTTAAAGCTACAAATAGAAAAAAATTGGAAAAAAATTTTATTAATTTATTAAAAAATAAAATTCATGTGAATAAATCAAATTTTGAAAAATTTAATACATATGTATTATTAAAAAAAGATTTCTCGTATAGAATTATCGCTAAAAGATTAAATGATACCAAGTTTGATGCAATGGAAATAAATAATTTACTTAACAAAAATTTTTTAACAAAAATGATTAATTTAAAAGTTGGTTTTCAAAAAGTTATTAATAATAAAATTAGCAATAGAGGTTTTATTTACTATAAAAATATTAAAAATAGGATTGCTAAAGTAATAACAAAATATAAAAAGGTACAAATATTATATATGGACAAACAATGTTATGTTTTTAAAAAATAAACTTAAATAACAGGATAGATGTTTAGAAAAATAAAAAATGTAATTTTAGATACTTTTGAGTTTTTAGAGATAAAGAAGAATAGAATTCTTAATAAGCAATTTATTCCAAATATTTATAAAAGTATAAATATCGAAAATACTTCCATCTGTAACTTAGGATGCAAATTTTGTGGTTATCATAAAAGAGATAATGATGTTCATCCGTTAAAAACAATGTCCCAAGACGATTTTGTCAATTCAGTTAACCAAGCAATTAAACTTGGGTATAAAAATATTGGATTATCCCCAACTACAGGAGATGTTTTTATGGATAAAAATTTTTTTGAAAAAGTTAATTATCTTGAAAAGACTCCTGAATTAGAGGGTTATTATTTTTATACAAATTTTATTCCAATTAAAACTAGTGATATTAAAAAATTAATAAATTTAAAAAAATTAGATTTTTTGGGCATCAGTATTTATGGTCATGATTTAAAAACTTTTATTAGATTGGCAGATTCATCTAAAAATGCTTATCAAGCTCTTTTAAAAAATTTACGAGAATTAAATTTTTTAATAAGTGAAAAAAATAATATATTTAAAATTTTGATTGGACACAGATCAACAAAAAATTTTAAGTTAAATGATGATACAATTAAAAGTGATTTAATTTCTGAGGTTAAAAAATTATTACAAAATGAAAAAATTAATTATGATTTTACAGCAGAATACAATAATTGGGGTGGGATTATTTCAGATCAAGATGTTAGGGATTTAAATATTAATTTGAACAAAAAACCATTTAAAAAAGATGGTTCTTGTTCTTTAATATACTCAAGAATGATTATTGGTTCTAATGGAGAAGTAAATGCATGTGCTTGTAGAGATGCAAATTATACATTAAGCTTAGGAAATATTTTTAAGACTGATTTAAAAGATATCTTATCCTCAAGTAATAAAAAATATACTGACTTAATTGAAAGACAAGAAAAAAATGACTTTCCAGATGTTTGTAAAAGTTGTGATTTTTATTCAAGCATTTATAGTTTTAGACATAAAACTGGCTATGTTAAAAGAAAAGAAACAGAAAAATTTATGGATTTAAAAAAATATAAAGAAATTTTAGAAAAAAGAGAAAATGAAAAAAAATTATCAAAAGTATAAGATTTATTTTAATAAATATAAAAAATTAATTGATGATATTGATACATCTTCAATTAAAAAAATTGAGGAAAACTTAAAAAGATATAAAAGTTCAAAAAACAAAGTATTCATATTTGGAAACGGAGGGAGTGCTTCTATTTCGGCTCATGTTTCTACAGATTTAGTAAAAATGTGTAAAATTAGAGCGGTAACTTTTAATGAAGCTAATTTCATAACATGTTTCGCAAATGATTATGGATATGAAAATTGGATAAAACAAGCTTTGATAGCTCATTCTAATAAAAATGATTTAGTAATTTTAATTAGTAGCAGCGGTAAATCAAAAAATATGATTAATGCAGCGAAATATTGTAAAGGAAAACTTAAGCTAATTACTTTTACAGGATTTAAAAAAAACAATGCTCTAAGTAAAATTGGTAATATTAATTTATGGATTAACTCAAATAAATATAACTTTGTAGAAAATATGCATCAAATGATTTTACTTAGTATTGTAGATAATCTGAAAAATGATCAATAACAAATTGAATAAAATTTATTTAGTAGCAGAAATTGGGTGGAACTTTCTTGGAGATATTCGTTTAGCAAAAAAAATGATTATTTCCGCTAAAAAAAATGGAGCAGATGCTGTTAAATTCCAGATATGGGATCCAAAATATTTAAAAAAAGGTGCCTGGGATAATGATGGAAGAAAAAAAATTTACGAAAAAGCTTTTTTGGATTTTAAAAAATATAATATTATTAAAAAATATTGTAAAAAAATCAAAATAGATTGTTTTGCATCTGCATTTACGCTGAAAGGAGCTAAACTTCTCCAGAAGAGTGGTGACAAGATTATAAAGATTCCTTCTCATGAGGCGTACAATACAAAATTGATTAATTTTGCATTAAAGAAATTTTCACTAGTTTTGATTTCTGTAGGAGCATTAAACTTTAAAGAATTGAAAAAAGTTACAAAATATAAAAATATTAAAAGATTAATCCCTCTTCATTGTGTTAGCAGTTATCCACTATCTTCAGAAAATTGTAACTTTTTAAAATTTGATTATTTAAAAACAAAATTTAAAAAAATAGGATACTCAGGCCATTTTTCTGGAATTGAAGATGCTATTCATGCAATTTCTAGGGGAGCTGTGATAGTTGAAAAACATTTTACTATTAACAGAAAATTGCCGGGCAGAGATAATAAGTTTGCAATTTTACCAAAACAATTAAAATTAATAAAAAGTTGGATTGAGATTACTAAAAAATTTAATTTATCTAAAGGACTTGGTTTGCAAAAAAGTGAACTAGATATTTATAAAAACTATAGAGGAAGATGGGGTGAATAATTACAAATTTAAAGCATCAATAATTATTAGAGGAAAAAACGAGTCTAGATGGTTAAAAATTTTATTTAAAGAATTAAAAAAGCAAAGTTTAAAAAATTTTGAAATTATATTTTGTGACAATGGAAGCCAAGATAATACAAGAGATATTTTAAAATTTTACAAAATAAAAAAAATAATTACGCTTAAAAATTATAAACCTGGAATGGCATTAAATAAATCTTTAAAAGTAGCTAGTGGAGAATATATTGTTTTTTTGTCTTCTCATTGTATACCAGCTCACAAAAATTGGTTAAAGAATTTAATAAATTTCATGGAAAAGAATAATCAAATTTCAGCAGCCTATGGAAAACAAATTCCATTACCTGGATCAAATAGTCAAAATGCTTTAGATATGAGTATTCTGTTTAGAAATGAAGACGTCATTCACAAACGAGATCCATATATTAGTAATGCTAATTCAATTTACAGATCAAAAATCATTAAAAAATTTAAATTTAATAGAAATATAAATAATATAGAGGATAGGATTTGGGCAAATGCTGAGATTAAGCGAGGAGGATTTATAGGTTATACTGCAAAATCACCAGTTTATCATTTACATGGTGTACATCAGCATTTGGATAGCACAAATAGATCGACTAATACGATCAAAATACTAAATAAAGATTTTCAGTTATATTGGAAAAAATGCCAATTTTTGAAAATCAATTATTTTTCTTATATTTTAATTATAAATGCTAGAAGAGAAAAAAATAGAGATAAACTCTTAAAAAAATTAAAAACTCTTTCCTCTAATTCTTATTTAAAAAAACTAGATATTAAGAAAATATTTGTAATTACGGATTTGAAAATAAAATTTAAAAAAAATATTAATAAAATTGTATCAACAAGTTCTCTTAAGAAAGATTTAAATTATATGTACAAGAAATATATTAAAAAAGAAATTGATATAAATTATGCTATATCATTAAATACAACTTCAAAATGGGATTTTAAAAAAGTTTTTAGTCTTATCAGTGAAACAATTTATTTGTCAAAACCCTCAGGAGTATTTTTTGAGAAATATACAGGGAATTTTATTATAGAGTTTCCAAAAAATAATGAACTTAACAGTTTCAAAAGCGTTGAACTTATTGAAAAATCTCATAAACCAAAAATAAAGCTTATGAAGTGGGCAGAGGGATGCTTATTTGATATAGACTATATGAGAGAAGGAAAATATATAGACGATGAGTCTTATTTGAAGGAAAAATAAATTATTTTTTAGGTAAAATATGACCTCTTATATGGTCACATCCGTTACAAGCATCTATCAAATATGCCTGCTTATTTTCATGCATTATTCTAGACTCTTTTAATTTATCTCCATTCCATATGTTCGTTAATGATTTGTTTTTCTCATCAATCTTTCCTAAAGTTAGTCTTTTACCTGCGTCTCTACAGCATGCAGTGACTTCACCTGTCGCATTTACTGTTAATCTTTGCCACAGAGCTGGACATGAATAAGATTTATTCTCCTTTTTAAATTTTGTGTATCTATCAGCTGTATCTAAACCATCTTGATTTCTATAATCGGTATATGTTACCTCATCAGCATATGGTCCCCAAAATTTTTCAAATTTATTAGCCTCATGGTCATTTTCTTTCATTCTAACCATACTTACTCTGATTACAGGTTTATACTTACATATCTTCTCTCGTACTTTGTAAAACATTTTCACATTTTTAATTGTATCCTCAAATTTTGCACCAATTCTTATTTTTTCATAAATTTCTTTAGTAATAGAATCTAAAGAAAATATAATTCTATCTAAACCAGAATTTATTATTCTCTCTGCTAAAATTTCATCCATAACTGTCCCATTTGTATGTAACATGACATCCAAAACACCTTTTGATTTTGCATACTCAATCATCTCAACTAATTTTTTGTTAAAAAATGACTCTCCAAAATTATTTAGATTTATTGCTTTTAATCCTTTTTCAGTTCCTTCATCAATAATTTTTTTAAATGTTTCAAATTTCATCATTTTATTTTTCCATTTACCTAAAGCAACCCTGTGAGTTCTTGGACACATTGGACATGCCAAGTTACAATAAGATGTAACTTCAATATCTAGATGAAGTGGGAACTCGGTAGCAACATGCTTAACAGCTGTGTCTCGCCATAATTTTCTATATTCTTTATAATCAGGTAAATTTCTATAATTTGCGTTAATATTTTTTTTACTATTTGATAATGGGAGTATAATCCGTTTAATTCATCATCATTTTCTTCGTTATAATTTTCAGCAAATTTTAATTGATCTTTATCCAATTCTTCTGAAATTTTCATTTTCTTGTTCGATGAAATATTTTGTTTGAAACTATTTGATTTCATAATTTAATAATATACTTATATAACATTAAAAATGTTTAATTCAACTTTATATAGAATATAGATCAAATGGGATCATTAAAAAAACAAGTAATGATGATAGCAGTGGTGCTAATTGTATTTTTTTTATTAATAAAAATATCAATATCAGTAATTCAAAATTCTATTTTGAATATACTTAAATCTGAGAGATTCCATTTTTTTTTGATTAACCAAATAGAATATCACTTAGTTACCTATGCTAACTCAATTAAAAAATATGAAGATAAAAAAATTGTAATTAAAGATAGTTTAAAAAAAATTTTAATTGAGTGGAAGCCAATTTTTGAGCAATTAGAAGAAGAAGTTAACAATTGATAAAAGAAAAATATTTTTTACTAACAATATCAATTGGTATAATTTCAACTGTTTTAACAAGCTATTATTCTCAATATCATTATGATGGGCATCATTATGGATTAGTTTTCGATAATTCTTTAGATCTATTAAATGGTAAAAAACCATTTGAGGAAATTTTTCTTTTATATGGAATTGGAACTGTTTTAGCTCATTCAATTGCACTGAAAATTTTTGGAGAGCATGTACATTCACTTATTTTTTTTACATCGATACTTTACTCATTATCTTTAGTATCATTTTTTTTCTTATCTAAAAAATTTATTTCAAAAAAAAGTAGTTTTTATTTGATCTTATCAATTTTTTTTATTCATCCAGTACCAGAATATCCTTGGGCAAATTATATAATTTTCTTTCTTCTGAGCACTGGTTTAACATTTTTATTTTCTCAAAAAAAATTTTGGTTTTTAGTTGGATCTATATTAATAGGTTCCTGTGTATTGTTAAGGCAAGAAATATTAATCTATATATTTATATTATTTTTATTTATTCTTTTGATGAAAATATTTAATAGAAAAATAAAGTTTAATAATTTTCTTTTTTTATTTTTAAGTTCTGTACCAATAATAATATTTATACTTTACCTATATTACAATCAGTTATTCGAAAATTATAAAATTTATTATTTGTTGCCGAAAATTTATTTAGAATTTAAAAATTTAAATCTTTTGATTCTATTTAAAAGGTTCTTGGAATATTTATTTATTCCGAATTTAAATAAAATAATTTTTGAACCTTATTTGATTATTTTTGCTATATCATTAATAATTAATGCTTTTTATTTGAATTATGTTTTACTTAGTAATTTTAATAAAAATATATCATTTCAAAATATTAATTTATCTATCGTTTCTTTGATTTCTATTCTATTTATTACACAATCTTTTAATGAAATAAATATTTTTAGACTGATTTGTGGTTCTTCAATAGGATTTATAACTTTATTTTACTGTATAGAAAAATTTGAGGAAAAATATAAAGATTATTTAATATTGATAATTGTTTTACTTTCTCTAAGCAGTTTAAGTCTCTTAAATAGAAGTAGCAGCAATTCAATTTACAAATATGATTTTGAGATAGAAAAAAGTATTTCAAATAAATTAAGTTTTTTTCAAAAAAATAAATTTAAGAAAGACACAACTAAAAATTTAATAAGTGCTGATGAGCATTTTAAAAAAATTAAAACTTATTGTGACATAAAATATTTTTCTAATTTGCAAAAAGATGTATTTTATAGATTATTAGCAAAACAATATTTTGAGACGTTTAAAATAACCCCCTTTTATGAGGATAAAGCAGAATCGTATGCTTTTATTAAATATTTTGATAGTGATTACATTTCAAAATTAAAAAAACTTATAAAGACAAATCAAGTAGTTATAATTACTGATTATGAAAATTTAGAATATATAAAGTTTAGCAAAGATATAATTTATTTTGAAAACTATAAAATTAGCAAAATTCTGCCATTTTCCTATGAACAAAAGTTAAAAGTGATATTAACCCCAAATAATTGTAATTTGAAATAATGAATATTTTAATAACAGGTTCTGCAGGATTTATTGGGTATAGTATTTCTGATTTTCTTTTAAAAAAAAAATTTAGGGTTATTGGATTAGATAGTTTGAATAACTATTATAATTTAAAATTAAAAAAAAAAAGATTATCTAACCTAAAAAAATTTAAAAATTTTAATTTTTTAAGATTAGACTTAAATAATAGAGAAAAATTATTTAAAGAATTACAGAAATATAAAATTGATTTAGTGATCCATTTGGCTGCACAACCAGGTGTAAGATATTCATTAAAATTTCCAAAAACTTATATTGATAATAATATATCAGCTTTTTCTAATTTATTAGATTATATAAAAAATAAAAAAATAAAGCTTTTGTATGCTTCATCTAGCTCTGTTTATGGAGAAACAAAAAAATTTCCTGTGGATGAGAAAGATCCTTTGTTGCCTAATAACATTTATGCACTAACCAAAAAAAATAATGAGGAAATGGCTCAATTATATAGTAATTTTTATTCCATTGATATTATTGGCTTAAGATTTTTTACTGTCTATGGTGAATGGGGGCGTCCTGATATGTTTATTTTAAAGTTTTTAGATTATTACAAAAATAAAAAAAATTTTCCCTTATATAATAAGGGAAATCATTTTAGGGACTTTACATATGTTGGTGATTTAATGAAGATGATATTTCCAATTATCAAAAATATCAAAAAATTCAAAAAAGGTCATCATATATATAATGTTTGTACGGGAAGAAGCTTGAATATTAAAAAAATTCTTAATTTGTTAATTGATTATACAAAATTTAAAAAAATAAAAAATCTCGAATATCAAAAAACAGAAGTAAAAAAAACTCATGGAAGTAATAAAAAAATTTTAAAGTTATCAAAAAAAATAAAATTTACCGACTATAAGATTGGTGTCTATAATACATATAAATGGTTTATTAATAATAAAGATTTGTTTTAATTGTGAAAAAAATTTTTCTTTTTGATTTAGATAATACGATTTGTACCACACAAAAAAATGATTATAAAAAATCATTACCAAAAAAAAATATTGTCAAAAAAATTAATGATTTAAAGTTAAATGGACATACAATAAAAATATTTACAAGTAGGTACATGGGTAGAAATTTTGAGAATTCAAAAATAGTAAAACAAAAATATTACAAAATGACAATGAAACAATTGTTAAAATGGGGTTTAAATTTTGATGAACTAATTATGGGCAAACCAAGCTATGATTTTCATATTGATGACAAATCTTTTAATTCCAATTCAAAGAAAGCTAGAGATTTGTTAAAAAAATATGGAAGAATTAAAAAATAAAAAAAATCTTAAATGAAAAATAATTTTTTATTTTACTTATGTGAATGTAATTTTCCATCAACATCAGCTTATTCAATTCATGTTGTTAAAATGTGCGATGAATTGGCAAAAAAATATAATGTAATTTTGGTCACACCTAATTCATCACTTTCGTTTAATAGTTTAAAAAAAAATTATTACATAAAAAATAAATTTGAAATTTTGTCTATTTTTAAAGAAAAAAAACAGTTACATTTTTTAAATAGAATTATATTTAGTTTAAGATTTTATAACATTTTAAAAGATAAATTTTATAAAAAAAGATTTAAAATTTTTTCAAGATCTGTTTTGGCAAGTTTATTTCTTTCAATTCAGAGGTTTAAAAATATTTTAGAAATCCATCATAGATTAAATGGATTAACAAAATATACTTTTCTATTATCTAAGTTTTTTAAGTTTTATAAAAATATAAGTTTTATATTATTAAATAGGTCTTTAAAAAAGATCCTCAAAGTAAATGATGCCTTAATTTTAGATGATGCGGTTGACTTTGATCAATTTAACAAAAAAAATATGTTTAAAAAATATAAATTTACATGCTTGTATATTGGGAGCTTTCACAAAGGTAAGGGTATTGAACAAATATATGATTTAGCAAAATTATGCCCTAAAATTCAATTTCATATATATGGAGATAAAAAATTTTTACCAAAAAATTTAGATCATGCGCAAGTAAAAAATATAAAGTTGTTTAATTACGTAAATTATTCAAAAATTCCAAGTTTATTAAATAAATATGAAGTCGCCTTAATGCCACTTCAAAAGAAGAATTTTGGTAGAGGAAATATTGATATTTCAGACTCAACTTCACCTATGAAGATGTTTGATTATTTAGCTAGTGGTAAAATTCTACTAGCATCAAAATTAAGTGTTTATAATCATATTTTAATGAGTGGATATAATTGCTTTCTAATTGATCCAAAAAATTTGACAAGATGGAAAGATCAAATTTATAAAGTTTTTAACAATTTGTCTAAAAGTAAAAAACTAAAAGTAAACGCAAAAAAAACAGCGATGAAATATACTTGGCAATTAAGAGTTAAGAAAATAGAAAAAAAATATCTTAATAAATTATAAATTTCTATGATTTAGCAATCGATTACCTTTCTATACCAAAGCTTAAACATAATTACAGTAATTAAGGAATATTTATTAATATTATTTTCATTGATCAAGTTTGAGAGATTTTTTTCATCGAAAATACCACTTTCATTTTGATTAGATTTAAAAACATCATAAATATTTTTACTTAAAAAATCTTTTAATATTTTTTTATCATCTAAAAACCAACCTTTTTTTTTTCTTTTTAATATATATTTTGGTAAATCAGGGAACGCCTTTCTTAACTCTATCTTATTGCTATTCCAGGTGATTTTATTTCGGATATTTTTGGGATCAAAATATTTTAATATTGTTAAATCTTGAAATGGTACTCTTCCTTCTATTGAATTTGCCATCGTGCATCTATCTAATTTTAAGTTATGTTCATCAGGTAACCAATTGTGAAAATCAAATTTATTTATTTTTGTAAGATTATCATCATTCAGGTTTTGAAATAAATGATTATTGATATTCTTTATTGAATTAAAAAAATCCGATTTAAAAATTTTTTTATAATCATTTTCACTATTTTTTATAAAAAATAAGTATGGAATTTTTTCATTATTATAGGAGTAACTTTTAATTTTTTTATTAAATATTGACAAGAATTTTAAATCACTTGAGATCATTAAATTTTGATATTTTTTATATCCACCAAAAATTTCATCAGCACCATCGCCAGTAAGTATTACGGATAAATTGTTTTGATGTGCTAACTTTGATTGCATATATGAGGAAATTATATTTAAATTTGCTATTGGCTCATCTAAATAAGAAGTTATATCATACAATAAATTACCACTAATTATTTCTTTTTTTCTAATTGTAGATAAATTTAATTTTATATTATATTGATCACAAATTTTTTTAGTAAAAATGAAATCTTCATTTTCATCAATTTCATCCCCCTCATAAATTGAAGTGTAAGCTTCTATTTTTTCATTAATTTTTTTTGTAGTTAAAGAAATTATCGTAGAGTCTATACCACCTGACAAAAAAACTCCAATGCTTCTGTCACCAATTAAATTTTTTTCAATCGCTTTTTCCAAGTCAACTCTTAAGGATGGATTATCTTTATCAAAATTTTTATATCTTTCAGAGAAATTTATTATTTGTTCCTCTGAAAATTTATTGGATCTAATATTGTATTTTAAAATTGTATTGGGTTTAACTTTTAAAACATTTTTAATTAAAGTTTTTGAATTTGGACTAAAACCATATCTAAAGTAAAAATTCAAACATTCATTGTCTAATTCTTTTTTAGACAAAGAATATAAAAACCAAGCTTCAGAGGAAAAATAAAGATTTTTATTATAATTAGAATAATAAAGAGGTTTGGTTCCGGTATAATCTCTAATCATATAAACATTTGAATTATGTATGTCATAAAAAACAATTGAAAATATCCCCTCAATTTCAGAAATAATTTTAGTGCCAAGATTATTTAATAGTTTAAATAAAACTTCTGTATCATTTTTGGTTTCTAATTTTTCTTTAGACAAATATTTATTGACAAGATTAATTTTATTATAAATTTCCCCATTGAATAAAAGCAAAAATTTATCATTTTTGAAAATTTTGTTAGCATTATTAGTTAAATCTTGAATAGCTAAACGATTGAATCCAAAGCGTCCTGTAAAATTATTTGTTTCAGACTTTAATTTGGTTTGATAATCAGGACCTCTATGACTCATTTTGTTATGATAAAAATCAAATTTATCATTTAGTTCATCTTTATAACTATCTTTTCCAACTATATATCCAATAAATCCACACATTTAAAAAATTTTTAAATTCTAATCTAAGAACTTATTATTAATATTTATTTTTAAAATAAAAGATATAAGAATAACATTTGTAAACATCATTATTTAATGAAAAAAATATTTTATTGGTCTCCATTTCTTACAAAAATAGCGACAATTAAATCTGTAATTAATTCAGCATCTATAATTAAAAAAAACGATGAACATTCTGATATTTATATACTTAATTGTGTAGGAGAATGGAATAATTTTGAGGAAGAATTAAAATCTAAAAATTTAAAGATAATAAAACTTATAAATTTTAATTTACACAAATATCTTCCGAAGACAGGTTATTTTGCAAGTAGAATAAGTTTAATTATAATATCTTTAGTAAGCATATTCCCTTTAATATTTGTTCTAAAAAAATTTAAACCAAATTATTTTATCGCACACTTAAATACTTTAATGATAATGATTTTAAGTATTTTTTTTAGAAAAATAAAATTTCTGATTAGGATTTCTGGTTATCCAAAATTACATTTTCTAAGAAAATTTTTATGGAAAAATTTCTCAAAAAAAATTTTTGCAATAATTTGTCCATCAGAATCAACAAAGAAAATGTTACAAGAAAATAAAATTTTTGAAAAAATTAATCTACACAAGATTGAAGATCCCGTATTTAACAATGATGATTTTAACTTTAATAAAATAAAAAAAACCAACAATCTTTTAGCTATTGGGAGATTAACCAAACAGAAAAATTTTAGTTTTTTAATTGAATGTTTTGATCAATTGGACAGAAAATATCCTAATGTTTATAATTTAAATATTCTCGGTGAAGGAGAACAGAAAAAAGATTTGCAGAATTTAATTCATCAATTAAATCTACAAAATAAGGTAAATTTATTAGGATACAAAAAAAATACCAATGATTTCTATCAAGAGTCTTTTTGTTTTATTTTATCATCATTGTGGGAAGATCCAGGATTCGTATTGATTGAAGCAGCAATAAATGAAACTTTTATTTTATCGAGCGATTGTCCTAATGGACCTAAAGAATTTATAGAAGAGAATAAAGCCGGAATATTATTTGAGTCAAATAACATTGAAAGTTTTTTAGAAAATTTTGATAAAATGCTAAAGTTAAATGATAAAGATAAGGAGAATATTATCAATTACTCAAAAAAAAAATCTAGTCTTTATTCATCTGAGGAACATTTTAAAAAAATTAATTTAATTTTGAAGTAAACTAAATATTTCTAAAAATACTATCAAATTTTTTTGTGATTTTTTTTGTATCAAATCTGTGTAAACTTGAAAAAAATAGTTTCGATTTAGTTTGTAGTTTTTTAGGTTTATCAATGAAGTTTTGAATTTTAGATTTTAAACTTTTATAATCGTTCACTTTAAACAAATCTCCAAATTTACCATTTCCAAGTATTTCAGCTGGCCCATGATTACATTTAGAGGAAATAATTGGAATTCTATTCATTCCCGCTTCAACTAAAACATTGCCAAAGCCTTCATACCTTGAACTCAAAACAAAAAGTTTTGCCTTTTTCAAAATGTTATTTGGATTCCTTAATTTTGTAAAAATTTTAATTTCATTTTGTAATTTATATTTTTTTATTTGGTTTAAAATTTTTGAGTATTCTGAACCATATCCAATTATATAAAGCTTAAAATTTTTTCTATCTCTTAAGCTATTAAAAGCTTTAATGAGAGTAATATGATCCTTTTGTTTTTCTAATCTTGCAATATTAATAATTAGATTTTTTGGGTATTTTAATTTTATGTTAGTTGTCGATTTGTATATGGATTGATCTAAGGATGGATTGTATATTACAGTTGTATTCGAATTAGTAAATCTTTTTATTTCTTTTTCTAAATTTTTAGAAATACATATTACTAAATCAGAATATTTATATGTTAATTTTATAAAAAATTTAATCGTTTTTTTTTTAAAATAGTTGATAAAATTACTGGAGATATTTAATTCCTCTAAGCTGTTTCTTTCTATTAATATATGTTTAATATCTTTTAGTTTTAAAAGAATAAAAAAAGAAATTATATTTGCAAAATTTTGATTTGAAATAAAAATATTTTTTTCATTTTTATTAAATCGTTCTTTAATAATTTTTCTGACTCTAAAAATTGAGGTTATTGTCCTAATCGAGTCAATTTTATGATAGAAAATTTTATTTCTTATAAATCTTTTAATTTGAGGTTTAGAAATAGAAATGAAGTGTATCTTATATCTTTTTTTGTCAAGGTTGTTAATTAATCTAGCAATTGATCTGTCAGCTCCACCTGTCCCTGAATAAGGATGAAATATAAATAAATTTATTATTTTTTTCATCTTGAGGTACTAATTTTTGCCAAATTCATATAGATAGATAATCTATGGTAAAAATATTAATTTGTATATGTTCTAACAATATAAATAAATTAAAAATTACTCTAGAAAGTCTTTTCAAGCTGAGATTATTAGATAATGCTCAGGTTTCTATTTTAATAATTGATAACTCAAACAACATAAAAATAAAAGATTTTATCAAAGTAGTTTCCAAAAAAAAAATTCATAAAATTTATTATTTTTATGATAAAAAAAAAGGTATACCTAAAGTCAGAAATAGGTGCTTGAAAGAAATAAGAAAAATTGAATCAAATTATATCTGTTTTTTTGATGATGATATAATTATCCATAGAAAATGGTTAATTGAAAATTTTAAGATTTTTAAAAAATTTGAAAATTGTTCTATTATATCTGGACCTCAAAATTCATCTGAAAAAAATATTTATTATGATATTTTAAAACCAAATTTTAAACATTTGGAGAAGATTTCTTGGTGTCCAACCAATAATGTAATTTTTAAAAAACAAATAATTAATAACAAAAAAATAAGATTTGATGAAAGATTAAGTAATATAGGTGGATCTGATCAACTATTTTTTAAAGAATTATCTTTAAAAGGTTATGAAATTCGTTGGAATAATAATTTTCCTGTTATTGAAAAATTTCAGAAAAAAAGAAATACATTTTCTTGGTTTTTGAAAAGAAATTATAGATATGCATCATCAAGTGTCTTAATAGACAGGTATTCTTTTGGAGTATTTAGGGGATTAATTTTAAGTTTATTCAAAATGGGCTTTTATTTTATATTTTTTTTATTAAACCTTTTTGTTTTAATATTTAATCCTAAAAAAAATTTCTTAAAATCAATAAAAAATTTAGTGAGAGCATTTTCAATTTTTTTGAGTCTTTTGGGATTGTTTCCTAAAAGTTATGTTTAAATAATGATTAAAAAAAATATTAAATTTATTATTTTTTTAATGGGATATATGTCTCTATTAATTGGCTTTTTTTTAAATGAAAATTCAAGTGGAGGTGCACTTATAGATTTTAAAAAGCATTATGATGTAATGTTGTCGTTTAACAAAGATTTAAATAATAGTTTATTAAATTATCATTTATTCGATACAGATCATTCACCTTTATTTATAACTACAATTTTAATATTATTCAAATTAGTAAATGATGAATATTTATTAAGATTTATTTATTTACATATTGGAATGACGATTCCTTTTCTATTTTATTTATGCTTAAGAAAAAATTTTACACATGTAAGTTCAAATAAATTATTTCTCTTTTCTTATATTTTATTGTTATCACCTTATATAAGATCATTATCAATTTGGCCAGGTAGTGAAATTATTGCTTTAATATTTTTATTATTATCTATTTTTTTTTATTTAAGATTTTTAGAAAATATAGATAATTTTTATAATCCTATAATTAATATTCTATTTTTGGCAATTTCTTCATATTATAAACCTACTTATTGTATATTTTCTTTATTTTTTTTTATAGAATTTTTTAAATCATATGGTTTTTCGAAAAAAATTATATTTCTTACTTTCGAAAATTTGATTCTTTCGCTTCCAGCATTCTATTTCTTATTTTATGTTAATGATTATTTATTTAGTTTTTTTAAAGAAGAAAGTACAATCTACACATTTAATTTATCTAATGTTATTTTAATTGTTTCTTCAATTTTATTTTTTCATTTTTTATTTTTCATCTTTTATTTCATTAATTTAAAAAAACCCTTATTAAAAAATTTAAAAATTTTTGAAATGATCATTTTATTAACCTTGATTATAATTTTTTTATTTTTTTTTAATTTTGATGTTAATCAAGCTGGAATAGGTGGTGGTTTTTTCTTAAAAATATCAAATTTAATTTTTTTTAATAACATTTTATTCTATTTAGTTTGTTTTTTTTCATTTTTGTTTATTTACAGTGTAATTAAATTAGATTATTGGAAACATACATTGATATTTCTATGTCTTTTTTTTCAAAATCCCCACAACCTTTTTTACCATGAATATTATGAGCCGTTGCTAATGATTTTATTCTTTACGTTATTTAATAGTTTATTGAATAATGATTTTTTTAAAAATAAACTAAATATTCTTACTCTTTTTATGTTTTATTCTTTGTTTTTTATAATGAATTTGTTTAAAAACAATTATTACTTTACTAATAATATTATTAATTAAAATGAAAATTCCAAAAACTATTAAGATTAAAAA
>MDTG01061564.1_pt1 | contig 19429 bp, 19 predicted proteins | sample 811421 | NCBI WGS metagenome assembly MDTG01 (sample SAMN05326645, study PRJNA326480) | marine metagenome | isolation source: seawater | place: Pacific Ocean: South East | collected 2011
AGACATTAATTAAATTTTCCTACTACCTTTTCTAATATTTCTTTTTGTTGTGCAAGATGTTTATTTAGATTTCCAGTCGCAGTGGAAGCTGAAGCATTTCTTCCAATATATTTAACTTTATCACGTTTTGATTGAATTATATTTAGCATTCTATTTATATAATTTCTTACAGTATTCCATGCTCCCATATTTTGGGGTTCTTCTTGGCACCAAATGAAGTCAACATTTTTTGAGTACTTTTTTAAGATATGAGCTAGAGTTTTAGCTGGGAAGGGATAAAGCTGTTCAATTCGAATAAATACGACTTCTTTGTTTTTTGCTTTTTCTCTAGCTTCAAGTAAATCAAAATATATTTTACCAGAACACAAAACTATTTTTTTTATTTTTTTGTCGTCTTTGACTTTTATTAAGTTGCTATCTTTTAAATAACAATGATCCTCAAGAACTCTATGAAATGTGTTTTCTTTTGAAAAATCCTCTAATTTTGAAACACACCTTTTATTTCTTAAAAGAGATTTAGGTGTCATAACAATTAATGGCTTTCTGAAATCTCTGTGCATTTGTCTTCTAAGAGCGTGAAAATAGTTTGCTGGTGTTGTACAATTAACTACTTGTATGTTTTCTCCAGCACAAAGTTGTAAAAATCTTTCTAGTCTAGCAGAAGAATGCTCTGGTCCTTGGCCTTCATATCCATGCGGCAACAACAGAACTAAACCACTTGCCCTTCCCCATTTGGACTCTCCAGAAGTTATAAATTGATCAATTATTATTTGAGCGCCGTTCGCAAAATCTCCGAATTGAGCCTCCCATATAACTAATGTCTCGGGTTCAGATAATGAGTAGCCGAATTCAAACCCAAGAACAGCTAACTCAGACAAAAGGGTATCTATAATTTCAAATTTTTTTTGATTTTTAGAAATATTATTTAAAGGTATATATCTATCGTGATTTTCTTGATTTCTTAACACAGAATGTCTCTGACTAAAGGTTCCTCTTCCAGAGTCTTGCCCTGATAATCTGACAGAAAAACCTTCTTCTAGAAGAGTTCCAAAAGCTAAAGTTTCGGCAGTAGACCAATCTATCGGATTACTTTCACTAAACATTTTATATCTCTGATCAAAAATTTTCTTTAATGTTTTATGAACTATAAAATTCTTTGGTATTAAGGAAATTTTTTTTCCTATATCAAGTACTTTTTCTTTTTTTACGCCACTTTTTCCTTTTTTATCTTTTCCAAGACCAGGTTTAAACCTTGACCATACACCATCAAACCATTTTAATTCAGACTTATAACTTTTAGATGACACAAATTCTTCTTCTAAAAATTGCTTAAATTTGTTTTTTTTACTTAAAATTTCATTTTCAGAGACTAATCCTTCATTGGCAATTTTTTTTCCATAAATTTCTACTAATGTTGGATGAGAACGTATTTTTTTATACATAATTGGTTGAGTAAATGAAGGTTCATCTCCTTCATTGTGACCGTATCTTCTATAACAAACTATATCTATTACAACGTCACGATTAAATTTTTGTCTATATTCGGTTGCTATTTTTGCACAATGAACAACGGCTTCTGGATCGTCTCCATTCACATGAAATATAGGTGCTTGAGCAGTTTTAGCAACATCGGAAGGATATGGTGAAGATCTTGCAAACCTAGGTGCAGTTGTAAATCCTATCTGATTATTTACAATAATATGAATTGTTCCGCCAATATTATGACCTGGTAAACCTGACATTGCAAAACATTCTGCAACTATTCCCTGCCCTGCAAAAGCAGCGTCTCCATGCATTAAAACTGGTATAACTTTTTTTCTTTCAGGATCTTTATGAAAAAATTGTTTCGCTCTTACCTGTCCCAACACCACTGGGTTAACAGCTTCTAGATGTGAAGGATTATCTGTTAAGCTAATATGTACCACATTTCCATCAAACTCTCTATTAGCTGAAGCTCCCAAGTGATATTTCACATCGCCTTCAAAATCTTTTTTAGAAGCAACTGTCTTTCCAAAAAATTCACTGAAAATTGCTTTGTATGGTTTACCCATAACATTAGCCAATACATTTAATCTACCTCTGTGCGGCATTCCTATTTTAATTTCCTTAGCTCCTAAATTCCCGCCTCTTTTAATTATTTGCTCTAGAGCAGGGATTAATGATTCTCCTCCGTCTAATCCAAATCTTTTTGTGCCAACAAACTTAATATGTAAATATTTTTCAAATCCTTCTGCTTGTACAATTTTATTAAAAATCGCATTTTTTCCATTTTCTGTAAAAACAATATCTTTTTCTTTTCCTTCAATTCTATCTCTTATCCAAGCTTTTTCATCAGGATCACCAACATGCATAAATTCATATCCAATGTTAGAACAGTATGTTTTTTTTAAAATTTCTAATATTTCATTCAAATTGCTGTACTGTAAACCAAGTACGCCATCTAAAAAAATTTTTCTACTAAAGTCTTCTTCTTTAAATCCATAACTTGAAGGTTTTAATTCTTCATGTTCATCTTTTTTTTGAATTTTTAATGGATCTAGATTGGCAATAAGATGTCCCCTTATTCTGTATGCTCGGATAAGCATAATTGCTCTAACTGAGTCTTTAGTTGCTTGATCAATTGGAAAAGTTGTTTCTATGTTTTTTTGATTATCAATATTATTTTGTATTTTATCGTTTATTTTTTCCTTGATAATTTTTTTAGGTGCCCAACTAGGACCATTTATATTTTGCGATATAATATCTTTTTCATCACTCAAACCATCAAAAAAAGATTTCCATCCATCTGGCAAAGAATGGGGATTTTTTAGATATTCTGAATAAAATTTTTCTATAAAAGAAGAATTATTTCCTGCTAGAAAAGAAGTTTTTTTGTAAGTTTTATTATCTTTTAAGGAAGACATTTCAGTAATTTATTTTAACATAAATTATGAAAAATCAACCATTTAGTTTTTTAAAAAGCGTTTTACCTATATCAGCTGGTGACTTAGATATGGTTATTCCCGCCGATTTCATTAATTCTATCTTATCTTCGGCTCCACCTTTTCCTCCTGAAATTATTGCTCCTGCGTGCCCCATTCTTCTTCCTGGTGGAGCCGTTAAACCTGCAATAAATCCTACCATAGGCTTCTTTGTTTTAGATCTTTTCAAAAATTCAGCTGCTTCTTCCTCTGCAGATCCGCCAATTTCTCCTATCATTACTATGGATTTAGTTTCTTCGTCATTAAGAAAAAGCTCTAAGCAGTCTATAAAGTTAGTTCCGTTAATTGGGTCACCACCTATTCCTATGCAAGTAGATTGACCCATTCCATTTGCTGTAGTTTGAGCAACAGCCTCGTATGTTAAAGTTCCAGATCTTGAAACAATGCCTACAGAACCTTTTTTATGAATATTTCCTGGCATAATACCTATTTTACACTCATCTGGTGTAATTATTCCAGGACAATTAGGTCCAATTAATCGACTGTTACTTTTATTTAAAACTTGTTTTACTTTAATCATATCCATTACAGGAATTCCTTCTGTAATGCATACTATTAAATCTATTTTAGAATCAATGGCTTCAATTATAGCTGATGCTGCAAATTTAGGTGGCACATAAATCATACTAGTAGTAGCGCCAGTTTTTTCTTTTGCCTCTAAAACTGTGTTGAACACCGGTAAATTCAAATGAAATTGGCCACCTTTATTTGGAGTAACTCCTCCAACTAACTGAGTGCCATATTTGATTGCTTGTTCTGAATGAAAAGTCCCGTGAGTTCCTGTAAAACCTTGACAAATTACTTTTGTATTTTTGTTAACTAAAATTGACATTATTTACTTTATTGCCTCCACAATTTTTTTCGCAGCATCATTTAAGTCTAAAGCAGAAAGAATTTTTAAACCAGATTTTTCTAAAATATGTTTTCCTTCTTTGAAATTAGTACCGGCCAATCTTACAACCAGCGGGACTTTTAAATTTGATTCTTTTGCTGCATCAACTACACCTTGTGCAAGAACATCGCATCGCATAATTCCTCCAAATATATTTATTAAAATTCCTTTAACGTTTTTATCAGATAAAATTAATTTAAAAGCAGCAGCAACTTTTTCTTTTGAAGCTCCTCCTCCGACATCTAAGAAATTTGCAGGTTCTTCACCGTAAAGTTTAATTATATCCATTGTTGCCATCGCTAACCCTGCGCCATTTACCATACATCCAATTGATCCACTCAATTTTATATATGCTAAGTCATATTTGCTGGCCTCAATTTCAGCTGGTTCTTCTTCGTTTAAATCTCTTAATTCTAAAATATCTGGTCTTCTAAAAATTGAATTGTCATCAAAATTCATTTTCGCATCTAAACACAATAGTTTTTTACTTTCAGTTATTACAAGAGGATTAATTTCAATTAAATTTGCATCTTTTTCTATTAAAATTTTATATAATACTTGAATTAAATTTTCCGCTTCTTTTTTTTGATATTTGTCAAAATTATAAGGCTCAATTATTTTTTCTATATCCTCTTGTTGGATATTACTTTTTAACTCAACTTTTGTTGTTTTGATTTTTTCAGGTTTTTTACTTGCCACTTGTTCGATATCCATTCCTCCTTCTGTACTACTGATAAATGCAATTTTTGAACTTTCTCTATCAACTAAACAAGATAGGTAAAGTTCTTTTGATATGTTTGAGGCATCTTCGATGTAAATTCTTTTTACTTGTTTTCCCTCAGGCCCAGTCTGATGTGTTACAAGAGTTTTTCCAAACATCATCTTAGCCTCACTTTCTAGTTCTTTAAGATTTTTAATTAATTTTACTCCTCCAGCTTTTCCTCTACCCCCTGCATGAATTTGTGCTTTTAGAACGTAAGTTTTTTCATCAAGTTTTTTTACCTGGTCTTTAACATCTTCAGGAGATAAAATTACAACTCCTTTTGAAACAGGAGCGCCATAATCTTTTAAGATTTTTTTAGCTTGATGCTCGTGAATATTCATAGAATTAACTAATTTGTTATTTTAAATAAAATAAAAGCTAGTTATAGTTAATATGTTAATTTAATCAAAGAAAAAAATATGAATAATTATTATATACTTTCACCTGTTTACAATGATTGGAAATCATTGAAAAAACTTTTATTAAAAATTGATAGTAACTTAAAAAAATTATCAGGCAGCGTTGAGTTTATAGCTATTAACGATGGTTCAACTACAGAACCAAATTTTAAGATTAAATATTTAAAAAATATAAAGAAAATTAAGATTATAAATTTAAAAAAAAATCTTGGAAGTCAAAAAGCTATTTCAGTAGGCTTAAATTATTTAAAGAATAAGAAAAATTCTATTATCTCAATAATTGACTCTGACGGCGAAGATGATCCAAATCAAATTTTAAAAATGCTTGAAACTGCAAAAAAAAATTCTAAATACGTTATTGTGTCTAATCGAACAAAAAGAAAAGAAATTATTATATTTAAAATTTTATATAAAATTCACTTACTTTTAACTTTCATATTAACTTGGAAATGGATCTCATTTGGAAATTATACCAGTTTTCATTCTAAGAATTTAAAAAAAATAATTAATTCAGACGATACTTGGTTTGCTTATGCAGCAACTATTTCGAAAAGAATGCAGACAAAAAATTTATTCGCTGAACGAAAAAAAAGATATTTTGGAATATCAAAAGTAAGCTTTTTGAAACTATTTTTACACTCTTTCAAAATTCTTGTAGTATTAAAAGAAAAAATACTAGTCAACTCATCTATATATTTGATTTTTTTATATTTGGTTTTAAGCGAGTTTGATAATATTTACTTTCCTATATTTATCACCTTATTTCTTTTTAATATAATAATCTTATTATATAAAATTTTATCTTCATCTTATGTATATAAAATTAACCAAAAACTCATCAAGAGTACTAAGTTAATATATAATAAAGGTTAGAAACAATTTTGATCAACTATAAATTTTTTAAAATAAATATCTTCTTCTATATTAAAACAATTTTTGTCTAAATAATCTGTGATTACTCTAACGTCAATTTCTTCAAATTTAATAAAATAAATATATTTAATTCTTCTTGATTTAATTTTTTTTTCAATATGTTTTTTATAATTAGAATAATACTTGTTGTCTAAAACAGGGAAGCTTGCCCCATCCATTGTGTAGGTTCTGGTAAATGAATTAATATTTTCTCCTAATATTGTAGAAAAAAATGAATAATGTGTAATTAATATTTTCTTATTTTTATCTTTTAATAAAATCTCATAAATATTTTTTAATTTTTTAATTTCTACTTCTGGATTATCTTTGAAATTAGGTGTAATCCATTTTAAACCATTTAATTTTGAACTGATATTTTTAGCATTAACTGCTTTCTTAAAGGACACATTTTCTAATTCATGTAATTTTCGCTCCTCATTATATCTTATGTGGTACTTACCAGTTATTAGTAATGTTACTAATAATGCAATTAAAATAAAATAATTTTTATTTCTAATAGGAATTTCATTTAGACAAATGGTAAAAAAAGAAAAAAGCAAAGGTATCAAGAAATATATATATATTTGATTTTTTGTTAATATTTGATGAAATATAAAACTAATAGCAATACTTATAAAAGTTAAGAATATAAAAAAATTTTTTATTTTATTATTGTATCTAAACTCTATAAATAATTTTTTGCTTACAAAAAATAGGCATAAAATTGGAAGTATTAAATATTTATACTTATTAAAAATTGACTCTATATTCACTGCAAATATTGAATTAATTCTATCTGAACCAATACTCTGAGGATAAAGAATATATTGTTGAAAAAAAGAATTTAAATCTATCCCGATATATAAACAAAAAATTATAAAAAATAAAAAAATAAAAATCGTTGAAACGAAAGTAAGAATTAATGGCTTATATTTTTTGATTAAAATTGAGTAACTTATTAACAACATAGACGTTAATATAATCAAATATGATGAGGGAACTTGCTTAGATAAAAAAGAGAATGCAAAAAACCAGGGAAAAATTATCCAAAAATAAATTTTGTCAAATTTTAATGCAAGTATAAAAAAATACGCTCCAGCCAAAGAAAAAAACATTGAATGATGATCTAAAAAAGGTGTTCCGCTTGGGGTATAAGCTAGAATACCAAAAAAAATTGCGTAAATAAATGAAAACGTTTTTTTTAAATTTAGCTTTGTAAGAAGAATATAAGTAAAAATAGAAATTGCAGAATTTAATAATGAAGCGTGTATTGTATGGGCATTCCAATTACTACCTAAAAAATAAAAAAAAATTGCTCCCAAATAATCAACAAAAATACCTGACACAACCCAATAATCTTTTATAGGATGTTCGTTATTAAGTATTCCATATCCAGAGTCAAAATGAAGAAAAGTGTCTATTGGAAAAACACCTAAGCTAGCATAATGTTTATTAATAAAAAATGTAAAGATAAAAATTAATAGTATATATAAATTATTAATATTGAATGAATTAAAAAATTTGTTTAACATTAATTTTAAATTATTAACTAATTTTTACAAAATAATATACCCTAAGTTTTATATGGAAAAATACCCTCATATAGCTACCGAAAGATTTGATAGAGCCAATATTTGGATAACATATATCTTATCTCAATTAAAAAAATACTTAAAAGGAAATATTTTAGAAGTTGGCGCTGGTTGTGGAAGTTTTTCCAGAGGTTATATAAGAAAAAATAAAAAAATATTACATTAACTGATCATGATCCAAGAAATATTAAAGATTTAAAACGTAAATTTAATACTCATAGAAATGTAAAAGTAACTTCCCAAGATTTAAAAAAAATAAAAAAAAAATATGATACGATTATTTATTTTAATGTTTTAGAACATATTAAAGAAGATGATAAAGAAATTAAGTTAGCTTTAAGTAAACTTAACAAAGGCGGATTTTTAATAATATTAGTTCCTGCGCATCAAAAATTATACGGAAATTTAGACAAAGCAGTTGGACACTATAGAAGGTATAATATTAGATACTTTAAAAAAAAATTTCCTAAATCAGAAAAAGTGATGATAAAATACTTGGATGTAATGGGTTATTTTTTATACTATTTAAATAAAGTTTTTTTTAAAAAAGAAGTTTACCCTACAAGTTTAAAAATATTCATTTGGGATAAAATTTTCACACCTATAACGATTTTTGCAGATTTTTTGTTTAATTATAAATTTGGAAAAAATTTGCTTTGTGTTTATAAAAAAAAATAATTTTATAAAGAACTATCTATTTTTTTTGCTGCATCAAATAATTCTTTTACAGATTTAATTGATAAATCAAAGTTGGATTTCTCCTCTTGAGAAAGATCAATTTCTATAACTTTTTCAACACCATTTTTTCCAATTATAACAGGTACACCAGCGTATATATCTTTTGCAGAATATTCCCCGTTTAAATGAGCTGCACAAGGTAATTCTTTTTTTAAATCTTTAAGATAGCTTTCTGCCATTTCAACACCTGCAGCAGCTGGTGCGTAAAAAGCAGAGCCTTTTTCTAAATATTTAACAATTTCTGCTCCACCTTTCTTTGTTCTATCAATTATTTTGTCTAAAGTTTCTTTAGAAATTTTTTTATCTTTAATTAAGTCTGTTAATTTATTTCCTTCAACAGTTGTGTGGTTTACCATTGCCACCATACTGTCGCCATGTCCACCAAGTACTAAAGACTTTATTTTAGATACCGGAATTTTCAGCTCTTGAGATAAAAAATAAATAAATCTAGATGAGTCTAATATTCCTGCCATACCAATTACTTTATTTTTTGGAAGACCAGAATATTTTTGAAGAGCCATAACTATTACATCTAAAGGGTTGGTAATACAAATAACAAAAGCATTCGGCGAACTATCTTTTATTCCTTCTGCAACTTGTTTTATTATCTTTAAGTTTATTCCTAACAAATCGTCTCTCGTCATTCCAGGTTTTCTAGGCACTCCTGCAGTTATTATAATCACATCAGAATTTTTAGTATCCTCATAATTATTTGTTCCAATTAGCTGGGTATCGAATCCATCTACAGGAGAAGATTGAGCTATGTCTAGAGCTTTACCTTTTGCTATTCCTTCGGCCACATCAAACAGAACTACGTCTGCTAAACCTTTTATTGCAATTAGATGTGCTAATGTTCCTCCGATTTGTCCTGCTCCAATTAAAGTAATTTTTTTTTTCATTGAATTCCTTTTTTTATTTCATTGTTGGCATCACAAACTCAGGGTCTGATCTAAGACCTGATGGCCACTTTGATGTTATTGTTTTTAATTTTGTATAAAACCGCACTCCTTCTGGCCCGTGCATATGCTGGTCTCCAAATAAAGATCTTTTCCATCCTCCAAAGCTATGAAATGCCATTGGAACAGGAATTGGAATGTTAATACCAATCATACCTATTTTAGCTTTATGTGAGAATGTTCTTCCAGAGTCTCCATCTCTTGTAAAAATACTCACTCCATTTCCAAACTCATGGTCATTGACTAGTTTTAATGCTTCATCAAAATCTTTAGCTCTAACTATAGATAAAACTGGACCAAAAATTTCTTCCTTGTAAATTCTCATATCTTTTTTAACATTATCAAACAAACATCCTCCCATATAATATCCGTTTTCATATCCTTGAAGCTTCAAGTTTCTTCCATCGACTATTAAATTTGCGCCTTCTTTTTCACCTATATCTACATATTTTTTTACTTTTTCTAAATGTTCTTTTGTAACAAGAGGACCCATCTCAGATTTTTTGTCCATTCCTTGTCCTACTTTTAGAGACTCTACTTTTTTAGATAATTTTTCTACTAGTTTATCTCCTATGTTACCGACAGCGACGGCTACAGACTGTGCCATACATCGTTCTCCGGCAGAACCATAGGCTGCTCCCATCAAGCCATTTACTGCTTGATCTAAATCACAATCTGGCATTACTACACAGTGATTTTTTGCTCCGCCTAAAGCTTGAACTCTTTTTTCATTTTTTGCACAATTTTCGTAGATATATTTAGCAACTGGTGTTGAGCCAACAAAACTCATTGCTACTACGTTTTTATTATTAATTAGTGCATCAACCGATTCTTTGTCCCCATTTACAACATTAAAAACTCCTTCAGGTAGTCCAGCCTCTAAAAGCAACTCAGCTAGTCTTATTGAACAAGAAGGGTTTTTTTCAGAAGGTTTTAATACAAATGTATTTCCACAAGCTATAGCCATTGGAAACATCCACATAGGAACCATTGCAGGAAAATTAAAGGGTGTCACACCCGCACAAACTCCTAAAGGTTGTCTTATTGACCAACTATCAACATTTGTACCAACGTTTTCAGTAAATTCACCTTTAAGCATTTGTGGAATTCCGCAAGCATATTCTACAACTTCTAACCCCCTTGTTAATGAACCTTTGGCATCTTCAAAAACTTTACCATGTTCTGAAACTATAATTTTTGTTAGTTCGTCAGAATTTTTTTCTATTAATTCCTTAAATTTAAACATCACTCTGGCTCTTTGAAGTGGTGGTTTTTCTGACCAAGAATAAAAAGCTGCTTGAGCACTCTCCACTGCTTTATCAGTATCTTTGGTAGATGCTAATTTTACTTCCGAACTTTGTTCACCTGTTGCTGGATTAAAGATTTTTCCTATTCTACTAGATGATCCTGAAAATTTTTTACCAGATATAAAGTGTTCAATTAATTTCATAGTATTTATTGAATAAATAAGCTTTTAACTTGTTGCAAGCATTTTCTTAATTGAACCAATAGCTTTAGCTGGATTCAGTCCTTTTGGACAAGAATTAGTACAGTTCATAATTGTATGACATCTATATAATTTAAGTTCGTCCGCAACTTTTTTTAATCTTTCTTTTTTTTCATTGTCTCTACTATCACTAATCCACCTATAAGCTTGAAGCAAAACAGCTGGCCCTAGATATTTGTCACCGTTCCACCAGTAACTCGGGCAAGATGTTGAACAACAAGCACAAAGTATGCATTCATAATAACCATCAAGCTTAGATCTGTCTTTTTGAGATTGGGCTATTTCTTTTTTCTCCTCACCAGTTTGAGTAGTTTTTAACCAAGGTTGAATTGACTCGTATTGTTTATACAATCCACTTAAATCTCCAATTAAATCTTTTATAACTTTTAAATGTGGAAGAGGATAAATATTTAGATCACCTTTAATATCTGTATGAGATTTAATGCAAGACAGGGTATTAACACCATCTACATTCATTGCGCATGATCCACATACTCCATGTGCACAGGATCTTCTAAAGGTCAAAGAGGGATCAATTTCATTTTTTATTTTAAATAAAATATCTAGAACTTTAGGTCCGCAGTTATTCATATCTACTTCAAAAGTGTCGACGCGAGGATTTTTATTGCTGGAGGGGTCCCATCTATAAATATTAACTTTTTTTATTTTTGATGAATTTGTTTTATCTTTGTAATATTCACCAACAACAATCTTAGAGTTTTGAGGCAAACTGAATTGCACCATTTAATAAACTCTTTCTTTTGGTGGAAAATATTGAACTTCATTTGTCAAAGTCCTTGCATGAACATCTCTATATTTTACTCTAACTTCTTTACCGTCTTGCCACGCCATAGTGTGTTTCATAAAGTTTTTATCATCTCTTTTTGTAAAATCTTCTCTCGCATGGGCGCCCCTACTTTCTTTTCTGTGGTAAGCCGAGTCCATAGTTGTTAATGCTTGTCTAATCAAATTGTCGAACTCTAAAGATTCGACTAGATCAGTGTTAAACAACAAAGATTTATCTTTTACTGAAAGGTCCTCTATACCCTCAAATGGTTTTCTAATAGCTTCTACGCCCTCTTTAAGAGTTTTTTCAGTTCTAAATACAGCGCATTTAGATTGCATTGTTTTTTGCATCGATAGTCTTAACTCAGAAGTTTTTGTATCTCCATTAGCATTTCTTATTTTATCAAATCTATCTAAACATTTATCTGTTTCGCTTTGAGAAACCTCCTCGTGAGGTGTTCCTGGTTTAACAATTTCAATTGTTCTTTTAGCTGCTGCTCTTCCAAAAACTACCAGATCGATTAACGAATTTGAACCTAATCTATTAGCGCCATGAACTGAAACACATGCTGCCTCTCCAATTGCCATTAAACCAGGCACAGTTTTTTCTGAACCATTTAAAGTTAACACTTCTGCTTTATAGTTTGTTGGTATACCTCCCATATTATAATGAACTGTTGGTACGACTGGTATAGGTTCTTTGCTCACATCTACATTGGCAAAAGTTTTAGCTGCATCTGAAATTCCAGGTAATCTTTCCTCTATTACTTTGGGATCTAAATGATCTAGGCGTAACTTAATATGATCTTTTTTTTCCCCAGCTCCGCGACCTTCGTTAATTTCTATTTCCATTGACCTACTAACTACATCCCTTGAAGCTAAATCTTTAGCATTTGGCGCATATCTCTCCATAAATCTTTCGCCTTGTCCATTTACTAAGAAACCACCTTCTCCTCTTACACCTTCTGTAATCAAACAACCAACACCATAAATTCCTGTTGGGTGAAATTGCACAAACTCCATATCTTGAAGTGGTAGCCCTGCTCTTAACACCATTGCGTTACCATCTCCTGTACAAGTGTGTGCTGATGTTGCTGACTGATAAACTTTACCATATCCTCCTGTTGCAATAATAGTATTGTGAGCTCTAAATCTATGAATAGTTCCGTCTGTCAAATTCCAAGCTATAACACCTTTGCATTCTCCATTTTTCATTATTAAATCTAAAGCGAAGTATTCTATGAAAAATTCTGTGTTATGTTTTAAAGCTTGACCATAGAGCGTATGAAGAATTGCATGACCTGTTCTATCAGCAGCTGCGCAAGTTCTTTGTATTGTTCCATTTCCATAATCTTTAGTCATACCTCCAAACGGCCTTTGATATATCTTTCCATCATCCGTCCTGCTAAAAGGAACTCCGTATCTCTCTAACTCAATAACTGCTCTTGGGGCTTCTTTGCATAAATATTCAATGGCATCCTGATCTCCAAGCCAATCAGATCCTTTAACAGTGTCATACATATGCCACCTCCAATCATCTTCACCCATATTTCCAAGAGCGGCAGATATTCCACCTTGTGCAGCTGATGTATGACTTCTCGTAGGAAAAACTTTTGATATACAAGCAGTTTTTAATCCCGATTCTGAAAGTCCAACCGCCGCTCTCAGACCTGACCCCCCAGCTCCAAGAACAACAACATCGTACTTATGATCTACTATTTTATACAAACTCATATTATTAAATTATATACACTTATAATTGTTATTAATGGAATTATTATAGCAAAAATATACAAACCTTTATTTGCGACATTTTTGATTTTTTCATCATTAATATAGTCCTCAAAAATCTCACTTATTGTTAATGCAGAAAAAAAATAGAAAAAAACTAAAAATAATGAAAATAATCCCTTAAATGGTTGTTGAGAAAACAATTTTACTAAATCACCATAATTCGAGTCATATATTGAAACTAAACTAACTATAAACCATAAAATTAGTGGTATTAAAATGGCTGAACTAAACTTTAAAAATATCCATTTTTTTGTTGATCTATTCATATCAAATAAAGTTTTTTCCAATTAAATATATTAATATAGTCAAACAAAAAGAACCTACTATTGATAATATACCTGTAATTTTAGAAATTTTTAAATCGTATCCATAACCCAAATCCCAAGCTAAGTGTCTTATCTCATTTAGAATATGAAAGCTAAATGTCCAGCATAGAGAAATAATCAAAAATTTTCCCAAAATAGATTGTAAAAATATTTGTATCTCTACATAACTTGTTTCACCCAATAATAAAAAAAATGACCAAAAACAAATAAAAGTAACAGCAATAAAATTTATAACACCTACAATTCTGTGTGTGATAGAGAGTAGAGATGATATTTGCCACTTATAAATTTGCAAATGTGGAGTTAAAGGATTATTATTGTGTTGCATAATTATTAAACCTCAATATTTATTTTTTATTAAAATTTCAGCAATTTGCACTGTATTCAAAGCTGCTCCTTTTAACAAATTATCAGAAACTACCCAAAGATTAATAGCTTTAGGATTTGAATTATCTTTTCTTATTCTTGAAATATATGTAGCGTAACTTCCTTCAGCCTCTGCAGGGGTTATGTATCCTCCATCAATATGATCATCAACTACCTTACAACCTGGAGCATTATTAAGTAATTCTTTTATATTTTCAAAATCATAAGAATTATTAAATTCTATATTTATAGACTCTGAGTGGGAAGTTTTTACAGGCACTCTAACGCAAGTAGCTGTCACATCTATATTCTCATCTAAAATTTTTTTCGTTTCTTTAATCATTTTTATCTCTTCTTTTGTGTACCCATCATTCTCGAAGACATCAATATGTGGAATTATATTAAAAGCTATCTGTTTAGTAAAATTTTTTGATAATATTTTTTTTCCTTCAAGATATTCTTTTGTCTGAGCAAATAATTCATCCATTGGTTTTTTTCCAGCTCCTGAAACTGCTTGATAAGTTGAAACAACAACTCGATTAATTTTATACTTGTCGTGAAGCGGCTTTAAAGGAAGCAACATTTGCATTGTAGAGCAATTGGGATTTGCAATTATATTTTTATGTATTTTTAAAGCTTCTGGATTTACCTCAGCAATTACTAGCGGTACACTTTTATTCATTCTAAAAAAACTTGAATTATCAATAACTATAGTTTTTTTTGAAGCTTCAGGCGACCATTCTTCTGCAATTCTGCTCCCAGCTGCAAAAAAAGTTATTTCTGCTTTAGAAAAATCATATTTATTAAGGCTTTGAACCTCAATTTCTTTGCCTTTAAATAGTATTTTAGAACCTGCGCTTTTATTAGAAGCAACTAAAAAAAGTTCGTTGAATGATAAATTGTATTTTTCTAAAATTTCTATAGTTTTTCTACCAACGTTGCCCGTTGCACCAATTATTGCTAAATTCATAATTGACTCACTTTATTGCAATTTTGAAATAATTGCATCTCCCATATCTGACGTTGAAACTTCTTTTTTACCTTTCGAAATTATATCTTTAGTTCTTAGTCCTTGATCAAGCACCTTTTGCACAGCAGATTCCAATAAATCGGCTTCTAAGTCAAGATCTAAAGAATATCTAAGTGCCATAGACAAACTCAAAATAGAAGCTATAGGATTTGCAATATTTTTCCCTGCTATATCAGGTGCAGATCCATGAACAGGTTCATACATTGATCTAATTTTTCCATTTTTATCTTTAGCTCCTAAAGACGCGGAAGGTAAGAGACCAAGTGAGCCCGTTAGCATTGCAGCTTCATCAGATAGTATGTCGCCAAATAAATTATCAGTAACAATCACATCAAATTGTTTTGGATTTCTTAATAGCTGCATTGCGCAATTATCAGCAAGCATATGACTTAGTTCTACATTTTTAAATTCTTTATCTTTTAAAAATTGAACTTCCTCTCTCCATAAAACTCCCGCTTCCATAACATTTGATTTTTCACAAGATGTTACTTTGTTTTTTCTTTTTTTTGCTAAATCAAATGCTACTCTCGCTACTCTCTGTATTTCTTTTGTAGTATAACTATGAGTATTTATTCCTCTTCTCTCATTATTTTCTATTGGTTCTATACCACGAGGTTCTCCAAAATAAATACCTCCTGTTAACTCCCTTACAATCATTATATCCAGTCCAGAAATTATTTCAGGCTTCAAAGATGATGCATCGACTAATTGTTCAAAACAAATTGCCGGTCTTAAATTTGCAAATAATTTTAATTCCTTCCTAAGTTTTAACAATGCTCTTTCCGGTCTTTTAGAGAATTCTAAATTATCATATTTAGGACCGCCAACAGCACCTAATATTACTGCTTCGCTTTCTAAAGCTTTAAAAAAAACTTCATCAGTTATTGGTTTTTTGTGTTTATCGTATGATGCCCCTCCAACTAATCCTTCTTCTATTTTAAAGTCTAAAGATTTTTTTTTATTAAACCATTCAATAATTTTTTTTACTTCTCTAATAACTTCTGGTCCAATACCATCACCAGGTAATAGTAAAATTTTTCTATTTTTTACTTTAATCATTTTTTATAACCAAGGCTTGGTTTTTTTCATTTTGCTTTCGTAATAATCAATATCTGAAATTTTTTCTAGGGACATCCCTATATCATCTAGTCCTTCTAATAAACGTTTTTTTTTAGCTGGATCTAAATTAAATTTTTCTTTCTTATTTCCATATATAATTTCTTGATTTTCTAAGCTAATTTCTATTTCTTTTTTTCTGTTACTATATTCTGATAATTCCTGAACAATATTTTCGTCAATTGTGATAGGTAAAATTCCATTATTGAAACAGTTATTGTAAAAAATATCTGCATAACTAGAGCTAATGACACACTTGATTCCAAAATCTAATAAAGCCCAAGGTGCGTGTTCTCTAGAAGAACCACATCCAAAATTTTTACCTGCTACTAATATTTTTGACTCTGAGAAAGGTTTATTATTCAAGATAAAATCTTTAATTAAAATACCATTTTCATCATATCTCATTTCATAAAATAAACTTTTTCCAAGTCCAGTTCTTTTAATTGTCTTTAGGAACTGTTTGGGAATAATCATATCTGTGTCTATGTTTATAAGAGATAAATATGCAGGTATACTTTTAAGATCTTTAAACTTTTCCATTTAATTTATTTTCCTCACATCGGCTAAGTGCCCTTGAATAGCTGCTGCTACAGCCATACCAGGACTTACAAGGTGAGTTCTACCTCCTCTTCCTTGTCTTCCTTCAAAGTTTCTATTAGACGTAGAAGCACATCTTTCTTTAGATGATAATTTGTCATCATTCATAGCTAAACACATAGAACAACCTGGTTCTCTCCATTGAAATCCTGCATCTTTAAAAATTTTATCTATTCCTTCATCTTCAGCTTGTTTTTTAACTAATCCAGATCCAGGAACTACCATTGCAGTAACATCTTTAGCTACCTTTTTTCCCTTTAAGATATTTGCAGCTACTCTTAAATCTTCTATTCTTCCATTTGTACAGCTTCCTATAAATATTGTATTAATTTTAATATCAGATATTTTCATATTTGGCTTTAGACCCATATAATCCAATGATCTATACATAGCTTTTTTTTTCTCTTCGTCCTCCTCTTTTTCTGGGTCTGGAACGTTTCCTGTTATAGGAGAAACATCTTGTGGAGAGGTTCCCCAGGTTACTAACGGTTCGATTTCTTTACCATCTATATTTATTTCTTTATCAAATTTACACCCTTCGTCAGAGTATAGGGTTTTCCAATGCGCTAAGGCTTTATTCCATTCATCGCCTTTTGGTGACATAGGTCTTCCTTTAAAGTAATCAAAAGTTTTTTCATCAGGAGCTATTAAACCTGCTCTTGCGCCAGCTTCGATTGTCATATTACAAATGGTCATTCTTTGCTCGACGCTCAAGCTTCTAATAACTTCACCAGCAAATTCTATAACGTAACCAGTACCACCAGCTGTTCCTATTGTTCCTATAATTTTTAATATTACATCTTTTGAAGTTACTCCTGGCGGTAGTTTTCCATTTACATTTATTCGAAAATTTTTTGATTTTTTTTGTATTAATGTTTGCGTTGCAAGTACATGTTCAACCTCGGAGGTACCAATACCAAAAGCTAATGAGCCAAAGGCCCCGTGTGTAGCTGTGTGACTGTCTCCACATACTATAACCGTTCCAGGCTGAGTAAATCCTTGTTCGGGACCTATTATATGAACTATTCCTTGTCTTTTGTCATTAACATCAAATAATTGTACTCCAAATTCTTTACAATTTGATCTTAGAGTATCAATTTGTATTTTAGATTCTTGATCTAAAATTCCTTTTGACCTATCAGTTGTTGGTACATTGTGATCCGGAACTGCTAAAGTTAATTCTGGTCTTCTGACTTTTCTTTTTTGCATTCTTAATCCTTCAAAAGCTTGGGGGCTTGTTACTTCATGAACCAAATGCCTGTCCACATATAAAAGTGAAGTTCCATCAGATTGTTGATGTACAAGATGATCATCCCATATCTTATCGTATAGAGTTTTCGGCATTTGAGAATATTTTATTTTTTATCTTTATTCTCTGCTTCCGATTTTACGAGAGCAGGTTCTTTTTCGATTTTAGTCTCCTCAGCTTTGGTTTCTAAAACAGCTTCTTTATTTTTTTTTGTTTTTACAGCAATATCTACACCTATTTTTTTCTTAATTTTTTCTGCTATTCTTGCTGACTTGCCTTTTCTATCTCTTAAATAATATAATTTTGCTCTTCTTACCTTTCCAGATCTAATGACTTTAATTGAGTCCACAATTGGACTGTATAATGCAAATGTTCTTTCTACACCTTCTCCGAATGAAATTTTTCTAACGGTAAATGATGAGTTCAAATCTCTATTTTTTTTTGCAATACATACACCCTCAAAAAACTGGACCCTTTCTCTTTTTCCCTCCACAATTTTAACTCCTACTTTTATTGTGTCTCCGGGAGAAAATTCAGTAATTTTTTTATTAGCAATTATCTTTTTTACTGCTTCTTTATTTATGTCTTCAATATTTTTCATTTTTTGTATTTTTTTAAATATTTTTTCCAAAGATCTGGTCTCTGGCGACGTGTTATAACCTTTGATTGGGATAAACGCCAGTCCTTAATTTTAGCATGATCTCCTGATAATAGAACGTTTGGTGGGCTTTTTTTTTCCCATTTCTGTGGTTTTGTGAACTGAGGATACTCCAGAAGGTAGTTTTCGAAGGTCTCATCTACTGAAGAAAGTTTGTTTCCTAAAACACCTGGAATAAGTCTTAAGATAGCATCAATAAAAACAAATGAAGCAGTTTCACCACCTGACAAGATGTAATCTCCTATACTTACTTCTTTTATTTTTCTAGTTTCAAGTAACCTTTGATCTACCCCTTCAAAGTGACCGCAAATAATATTTATAACTTTTTCTTTACTTATTTTTTTTATAAATTTCTGATCAAGTTTTTTTCCTTTAGGTGATAAAAAAATGTTTCTTTCTTTTTTATTTTTTAGATTTATATGTTTGTCTAAAGCAGACGCTAGAACATCTGGTTTTAAAAGCATTCCACTGCCTCCTCCAAAAGGTTTATCATCGACCTTTCGATGTTTATCCTTTGCAAACTTTCTGATGTTTATAATTTCAATACTCCAAAGTTTTTTTTTCTTGGCTTTTTTATATATTCCGAAATCAAGCGGACCAGGAAATAAGTCTGGGTAAAGAGTAAAAACTCTGAATTTCAACATAAGGTTCCTAACCAGGTAATTAAGCTTTAGGTTCTTCCTTTTTAGCTTCTGCTTTAGGTTCTTCCTTTTTAGCTTCTGCTTTAGGTTCTTCCTTTTTAGC
>MDTG01135536.1_pt1 | contig 19429 bp, 31 predicted proteins | sample 811421 | NCBI WGS metagenome assembly MDTG01 (sample SAMN05326645, study PRJNA326480) | marine metagenome | isolation source: seawater | place: Pacific Ocean: South East | collected 2011
CCAAGAGCTCCTGCACCAACAAATGCACGCTTCATGCCTGCAGTTGGTACATACTGGAATACTTTCTCCATAGCATCTACGAATTTTCCGTATTCGTTGATATCACCAGAGGCAAATAAGTTCTGCCCGTATCCAGTTTTGGAACCATGTTTCTCTAATGCAGGTATAATACCCATAGTAGAGCGAACTACTCCATCATCATTACTTACACCTTCAATGTCAGCAAATCCACCCTTAATTCCTTTAGGGTTAGAACCAAATAAGAAAGCTCTTTCTTTCTGTATTTTGTGCTCTGCTGATTTCTGGTCTCTTAGTCTAGCCAACTCTTTAGATTCACCACGTAGAGATGCCTGTAACAAAGTTCCAGTAATCTGTAGAGGTGTTTTGAATATCTGAGTAGAGTTGTAGACTACTTCAAGCTCGTCACTCCAAGCTTTTGGAGAGCGAGAACCTTCCGCTTGTGCGTTACCAACTACAACAAGTATGTCGGTATCTGCGAGTGTAACTGCGTCAGCTGATAAGTCTTTTTTAGTAAGACTGTCGCCACTAGCATCACAACCTGTGATTAAAATTACACCTTTCTTAGAAGCATAAGATGCTTCCCACACTTCACATTCTAAACCAATTAGGTTTGTTCCAATAGCTATACCTTCTGCAGAACCGATAGTATCTGCTCCATCTAGTACTAGCTCTTGTTTTTGCCAAGGGTTTCTGTGTTCAAACATTTTGAAAGTAGGGTCAGCCATTCCAGATATTGTGCCTTGATTAGCAACAACAGTAAGAAAAGGCGCTACGTCTGTCCAAAGTTCTTTTACAACATTTGGACGAATGTAGAAATCCCGTCTCTCATCATAAAGAACACCCGAGGACCCGAGGGATTTCATTCCACTTGCTTCGCCTGCCATTTTATTCTCCTTATGAGGGGTTTATTTTCTATTCGCCATCAAGCCCAGATTAAACAAATCCTCATCAGAGTAATTAGGTTCTGCATTGCCATTCTGCACGGCAGTTGGCGTTGGAACCTGCATTCTCTTTTGTTGGTTTTGCATAGCCTGAACTTTTTGTTGAGTTGCAACCTCCTGCTGTGATGGAGCATGTCTGAGTCTATCTAGTTGGACAAGATTATCTAGGGTTATACTTTCTGGAGATTGATAGTACTGCATAAATTCAGTAGCTCTCTCATCTGTATAACCATATTGATTCATTAGAGATGATTTCATACTAAGATTAGCTTGTTCTGCTTCCCAGGCTTGGCGCTGTTGAACGACTTGGGCTTCTTGAGCCTTAATCTGTTCTACTCTGGCAAGTTGCATTTTATCTTGGTAGTCAAACATCTCATCACGATATGCATCTAATGATTGTCTATACTTAAATGACTCTGATTCAGCATCCATTACTGCTTCAGTTGCATCATAGTTCATTGGTTTGGTTGGACGCTCTGGTTTCTTTGGTAATTCCGTAGATTTCTGCTGTGAGGGAACCTGCGGTGCATCACCAGAAAGTGACCTTGCAACATCTTTGAGTGTGTCTGGGTTCTCTTGAATATACTCTGCTATAGGAGCAATCTTCTCATACTCAGCTAACTTCTTAGACATGTTGTCAAATTCACTTGCCTTTTGGTCGTACCTTGATTGCCAATACTGATAACGACTCTGGTCGTCACCTGCATTCTCTGGCTTTTCCTGTGTTTCCACAGGAGCTTCCTGTCCTGGGACTAGCCCATCAGGATGAGCTTCTAGCTCTGGAGTAGAGACTTCCTCATTTGACTCAGCACCCCAATAATCTCCACCTTCAGGTGAGACATCAGAACCTTGGTCAGCAACGAGTTCGTCTTGTACAATATCACTCATTTATTCTCCTTCCCATTTGTCTATCCGACAGCAACGGGGTTTATTTGTTTCGATTGTATCTCCTTGTTCTCTTTCTTAACCTTTCCCAGTTCATCATTTAAACGAGCTTCAAATAAGGCACTTGCCTTTTCTGTTCTGTTAGCTGAATTACTGAGTTTGGTTTTGAATTTTTCTACCTCTACACGCTTTCTGTCACTTACAGATTCACGCTCGGCAGTTTGTAAATCACCAGATAGTTGTTTGTTCTCTTCTGTGAGTTGTTCTACCTGCTGTTGTAATTGAGCAATCATACTTGTTCTCTTTAGAACACCTTCAGTATCTGCTACTTCAGTTTGCTCAAGGACCTCTTGTTGGTCAATAATACCTTGCTGATACAAGGTCATGTAGTAATCAAATCTTGCCCATCTATTCGATGGTAATGTCGAACCACTAACTACTATTAAATCATAATTACCAATCGTAACATCATTCATTCTTCCAATAACGCTACCAGTAAAATCATCATACAATGGCTCATTTAACATTTGTTCGCTCATGGTACCATCTGGCTTCATGAGTCTTATAATTTTTTCGTCTGTATATGTTTGCTGTATAAGCTTAACAACCACTTTTCCAATTTGGTTAAGCATACCATCAACATCATCCAACTTAGACTTAATTCTTCTTTGTGAATATTCGTCAATAGCAACTGTTCCTTTGTATGTACTAGGTGCTGAAGACGGGTCACCATGTTGGAGTGGATGGATTCCGAGAATATGATATATTGAACTTTTTGCATCTTCTCTATTTTTATATAATTCGTTGGGCAGGGGTACGGGTCCTGCAACTATAGGTTGACCCAATTCAGGGTCATATTCTATTACACCAGTCCCTGCACGAGACCATTCTTCCTCTAGTTGCCTTCTATTCATGGAGCCACGTGGAATTAGTAGCTTTGTATTTGTCGAAGAACTAGCGTGTGCAATGATAAGAGATGTTATTTTATTAATATACTCTTGGATGGGTTTGATAAATCGCACATCGCTCATTGGATATGGATTTCTATTATGCCTGTTCATTAGTGTCACAAGTGGATATTCATCAATGTCCATGATGTTTTGTGCCACTAATACCCTTCCTGCAGATAACACACGTTTGATTCTGTCTACTAACACCTTGTTGCAAACAACAATTTCCCCTGCCACGAGTTCTTCCATGGTTACTATCTGTACTTGAGTAGTAGAACCTGGGATTGCCTCTGCATGTTCTTCTCCAGACATTGGTACTGGTTGACCTGTAGCTTGGTCTATCATCATGTGAAAGACTGGACCAAAGGTTTCTACCATTGCCATCATTTCAGAAACTTTATAAATATCAGTTACATACTGAGTTCCTTGCTGAGTAGTGACTATGCAGGCAGGTTGTGCCAAAAATTCTTGATAACCCTCTTCATTATGAATGATTTCCCTACCATTGGTACTATCAACACAATGCCAAAATGGTAATTGTATTTTTTCGTATCTATCTATTACTTGAAAGGTCTTAGTGTCATTTGCTTCATGCTGAGGACCAATCTTTGTATCTAGCTCTGAATTGTCTCTTTGAGTTGCAGGGTAATTTTCATCGCTACTTTGTGTCATTCTTGAGAATAGTGTATTGCCATTCTCATCTGGTTCCATTAATTGTGGATAGGCATTCTTTATTTGCTCCTCTGTTAAAATTTTAGAAATAATAATATTGCTAGCATCTCGTGCAAATGTGTCTCTACTAGCAGGGTCAATAAATAAATCAAGTGGGTCTACAGCTCTTACTTGAACTTCACCTCTACCAAAATCAGCCATTGGGTTTACATAAGCCATCATGACTCCCATGCCTTTTACATAGTAATCATCAATAACTTGTTTTAATTCTGTGTTTCCTTGTGAAATATCCCAGATATAGGACATAATATCAGAAAAGACTCGTCCTACTTTAGTATCACTATCATCTCTACCCGTAGATTGGAACTTTGGCTTATTTGCTGTTAATAATGCCTTTGCTTGTTCTACTGCAGGATGCACAACATTGTCAACAATAGGGCTTTGAGCCCTAGCCTTTAAAACATTGACTTGTTTGCTATTCCATTGGGAATTGTTACGGAACTCATCATCTTCCATAGCCTGAGAAGCCCAATCGGCTCTCTGACCATGATAATCTTGTAATAAGTCCTCGGATTTTTGTACTTCTGGGTTTAATAACTCTGGCATAATTTGGGAATGATATTATCTAACAGGAGAGGGGGTGTCGCAACACTAAGCTGTCATCCAGTCTACTATTTTTTTAGCAGACCTTCCCAAAACAGGTATTTTATCATCCATTGTCTCATGATGAGGGGTATACGAACCCTTATTAGCATAAAAGAACCCATCTAAGAGGTCATCATGCTTTCCACGAGGAAAAAGTAGCAACTCATTGATTAAATCTTCCATATTTCTATCCATATGCACTTGACCTCGTGCAAAGATAGGTTGAAGGCTTTCTAGTCGTCTACTTTTAGAAGTTCGTGGATTTTCTTTAACATTTAAGCCAGGAATAAAGATTTTTTCATCTTCGCATCGTTTTATTACATATTCTCGTAACATTTCCTGATATCCAACACTTTCTATGCGTGTTTTTGAAGAACGATACTTTTTAAAGTTATCTACAATGGCTTCTGCTAAATTTAATGGGGTAGCTCTCTTTCTGTAGTATGGCAACACATATCGGTTCCCATCTTTGTCTACACCAACATTAAATATGACTGAGTAGTCTGCCGTTTGCTTTGTACTACTAGCAGGGTCTACTCCAGTAAAGATATTGATAGGAATTTGCTTTTTTTCAGGCTCGGTCATGTTAATAAACGCTTCTTTAGCATCATTTAACCAAACTTCACCCTTATAGTAGCGAAAATCATCAGCTTTGAATAATTGGTCTTCGTCTCCTACTATTTCACACATATACTCTCTGTAAAAGACAGAAAGACGATTAATAGACTCCAATTCTTCTTTTTTCTGAATTAATTTGTCAATAGACCACCAATCTTCCCACAATGCCTTCTTTGCTTCAATATCTGGTTTATAAGATAGATTTTTCCATCCTTTCATCTCTTTTAGAGTCTCAACCATACATCTTTCATGTTGAGGTGTTCCAATGATGATTAATCTACCTTTTCTTGGGTCTAATGACGGAACTGCAGATTGGAGGAGCCAACGCAAGTTTGACTCCATCGCCTCTGCTGTTTTAGTATTGTTCTCATCTTCGGGGTCGTCTACGATAATTAGCGTGGGTCTCTGGTTCCCTATTTTTATTCCTCTTAATTGCTGACCTGTACCCTTGCATAATACCATAGAGCCATCTTTGAGTTCAATTTCTGTTTTAGCCCAACTCCTAGCACTATGTTGTCCCCAATATCCAAATAACTGCCTAACAGATTCAGAATAGTCTAGGGTGTCTTTAATTAATCCAAGTAGTTTAACTGCGTGGTCCTGGGTACGAGAACTAAGTACAACTAATTTCTTCCCTTCCCCAAACATCAAATGATGCAATGGCAAGATACCACCTACCACAGATGATTTAGCATGTCCACGAGGAGCAATAATGTTTATCTGCTTATTATCAGGATTCATAATATGATTAGCCAAATCATAATGGAAATCAGGAGATTTAGCAGAAAACATATTGGGAATACATACTTTCCCAAATAACATCAAATCATGCTTTAGTTTACCTAGTATCTCTTTTTGTTCAGATGTTTCCATAAAATTCAACTACAAATAATCCAATGAAATACCCAATCATAATACCTATCCCTATTCCAATAGTTAGGTACTCATAAGCTTTCTTGTAATAATTACTAATAATCGCTACCTATCAAATAATGATTAGTATCTTGGTACGCTCTTAGACCCATATCCTCAGCAACAGTCTGCATCACATTAATGAATGCATTTAACTTCTCAGTATTTTCTCCGTTTGCTTCTACGATTACGTGTCTTTTTTCTGGTGGGCTTGACTTTCTTTTTGGGGTTTTTTGGTTTGGCTTTAGCTTCATAACTCATCCTGTTTCCTCTCTAGCTTTAATTGACGAGATTCTTCGGTTTCTATCTCATCTAGTATTTTTTTAGTTACATCTATTTGTACAGTATCCGTCACGGCTGTTTTGCTAGGTAACATATCCATGATTCTGATGTATTGTTCTGCACCTCTCAACATATTACTAGGGTCACCATTCTGCTTTGCTAATTCGATAGCACTTTGTATAATATCTAGAACATCACCTTGATTTAGGTCTCTATCGTCTAAATATTCTTGAATTTTTGTATCAACCATACCTTTTACCTTCTCACTTTTAAATAATCTCTTAACTGTAGCATCTGGATGGCGTTGGTCTGGTCTATATACCTCTCCAAGCTTGTACCAGTCTATTTTTCCAGTCTGCATCATCATATTTACATACAATGCCACAGCATTCTTAGTTCTAGTAGTCTTACTTTCTCGTTCTTCCCAGGTTAATGTCCCACATTGGGAGTATTCTCCTGTATTTCTATGAGGTTCGTACTCTAATTTGGCTCTAGAGCTAATCCACATCCTTCCGTAGGGGACAATTATCTGTTCTGCGTCTTTATATTGCTTTCTGTCAATGACATCACAGACATATCCATCATCTGAAAGGCAAAATTCTCCCTTTTCAGCCTCTTTCCAGTATTTATATTTTAATCCACGTTCATCTGCTTCTTCTTTAGTGGAAATAACATAGGTTACATCGTCCCAATTATTTATTTTCAGTCTTCTGGTTATGTAATCCATCTTTTTTACTTACGTTTTCATACTTCCAATGGTCCAAGCAGAAGTTCTCCTCGTCCAGTTCGATGAATCTGTATGTATGTATTGTGGAATCTTGGTCATATATCTTAATGTATCCCTCTTCTTCCCCAAATTCGTATCCAAGTATGTTATATTGATTGCAGGTTTCAGCATTAAGTAGTAGTAAGGTTAGTGTTAGTCGTATCATTCTCTGGTAATGGTATTTTATATTGTTCTAGAATAGTAGGCTCCATATGTCCTTTCTTACATATCTCCCATAGAGCCTTAATGAGCATTTTTCCTCCCAAAAAGCGAGGTGGTGGGTAAATCTTATTTTCATTTTTATAGAACTGGAGCCCCATATGTATCCAGTCGTAGAAAGTCATGGGAATACCATTATATAGAACAATCTTATCGTCTGGGTGCTTTCTACCTTTTTTAAATTCTACCAGACTCATAGTGTACACTTACGTATATGTATATAATACCTATTGTAGACTACATATATGTATACATATAGGTAAAAAAAGCACAACTGTATGGGGTTTGTCAACACTTTTTTAATCATATTTTGGATAAATTATCATTTCGGTGGACCAAAACTGTTCAGGACTGTGATTATTCTTGAATTTGAGCATTTCAATACGCTCTTCTATCTCAAACTCGGCTTCTACATAATCGAATTGGATTAACAACTCGTAATAGTCTTCTTCACCTATATCACTTTTGACAAACATCTTTTTGTCTTTGTCCCATCTTTCAAATTTCATGTCGAATACTACAATTACGTAATGGGGGTATCTCAAGGGGTAAATCTTCAAAATTGGTCGTAGAATGGGTGTGAGTGATATATAGGTAACCCACCCCCCACCTGTGGGTTGGTCGTGGGGTCACTTTCCGTTGAAACTTTTCAAGTTTAAACTCGTGTCCCAGCATGACCAACGCCAAGGTGTCCCTTGCCAACCTTGATGATGACCATCAAAATCTCTGGCGAGAACTCTCGTGGGAAGCGTGAGCTTCTGAACGATAGTCCTCTTGCCGAGTATACGCCTGATGAAGTCACTTCAATGGTTGACTCAGCCGTGTCTGTGTCCATCTTTCTTAAAGATGAGACCAGGGCGTCTGAAGCTCGTCAACTCATTGAAGAGTCCTTCAGTCATTTCAAGGGCGACATCATCTCTAAATCGACTAAAGTCGGTGGTTGGTTCGTAGGTCAAGACCTCAACCCAACTCGAGATGATTCCTCTGCTTTGCGTACCGCAACAGCACAGTAACCCTTGAGCGTATCCTGAATTGGATTCGGAGTCTACACCTGCTTGGCAACAGAATAGGTGTTATCACACACTATGAGTGTCGCCCTCGCAGGTTACACTCTAATCCATGCACCTAAAAAGTGCGTAAATGTAAAAAGGAGGTCTTTATGGCAAGGATATATTGCTCTAGAGAACAGTTCAATCAGTATGTAGCAATACAACGGAGTGGACAATTCAACATGTTAGACCCTCAAGCAAGAGCGTCCTCAACTCTTGATAAAGATGAGTGGTTTAACATTCTTTCTAACTACGAGGATTATGTTAAATACTATGGAATACCATCGGAGGATGAATAATGGAGTATCACTCACATACATCTGAATGGTGGTTCTTTCAAACCATATTTGGTAGCCTAATTGAGGTGTCTCGTAGCAGACATCCTGAGTTCGTTCAGGCTATCATAAGAGCACGTGAGAAAGCTAGTGAAGATTAGTCTCGAGCGTGTTGTCATGGCATATCTATCCATTGTCATGTTAGTTGTTTTTGTCGAATTCTTACTGTTGATAGTACGACATTGATTATATCTCGCCTTGTACGGATAGGTGCAAGGCAACCATTTATGTAAACTAGCTGAATAGGAGGACGTAAATGTCTAAAGATGTACAACGCATAGTTGTATCTGAAAATGCTAAGTCACGCATGGTAGTTATAAAGACTGCTGTGAAAGGTATGAAGAACAGAACTGGGAAACAGTACTGGACTTCGGTGACGAAGCATGAGCCGAAAAAGAAGTAGGCTTGATTGAATAAGATTCGGGGTTTGGGGAGCCTGGCAACAGAAGTCTCGCAAAGATTTACAACAAGGGAGCCTTTTCCTGCGCAGTTTAGGCTTTAAAAGCAGACCAACGCCCTTGTAAACATAAATAGGTAGCTGACCGAAGTATGAGGTCTAAGAGGCTTTTTTTGCATTTGTCTTTATTTTAACTCTTAGGATGATAGTAGGAGGCTACCTATTTCTTTTTTTAATCAAATACCCTTAAAAAGGAGGATGTATGAAAATACAACAAGGTGATGTATTACTCACTAAAATAACTGATGAAGCTTGGTCTAAACAAGTAGAAAGCTCATCACATGGTTCTAAAGAGTCTACTGGAGTGTATGGCTTCGGTGACCCAGAAGGTATAGCTACAGTTGCTTTGGGTGAAGCTACTGGACACCATCATTCAGTTACTGGTGGACCAGGTCATGCTCAATCATGGTTTGTTGGATGGAGAATGCCATCTGATGATAATCCACTTCGTAGTAATTATCTTAATGTAAAGGCAGGAGATGTAACAATGACTCATCAAGAGCATAATCCCGTGACAATTCCTGCAGGTAAGTACAGAGTAAGTATTGTAAGAGAATTTGACCATATGTCACAGCACACAAGAATGGTGGTGGATTGATGGCTTATTCTAATTCAAACTTCGATAGGAAAAGTGCTAATCGTCTTAAAGAGATAGTAGAGTACTTTCAAAGGAATACCAAATACAATAGACCTAACATTATAAAGAGTTCAGTTAATGGCTCTCGTTACACATTGTATTATGGGTATGCTAGTAAAATATATGTATCTATTGATTGGAATCTACCTACTCTATGGACTGGAGAGTCTTTAGAGGAGACCAAGAAGAATACATACTTCCAAAATAGAATGAATAATACTGACGCTATCATCTATCCTAAAAAGAACTACATGGTGGTAAATAATCCAACCATACTTGAAAGAGGTGGAAATGCATTTGGTATAGACTTTCATTCTAAAGTAAATGTAGTAAGACATTGGGGAACACCTACATTATATGCAGGGACGCCTCATGCTACTAATGGTCCAAGCTGTATTGAACTACAATATACTGAGGGCAAGTTCTGGGAAGATTACATGCGTGGTAACAAAGTCATAGATAGAATGCCTTTCTATAAGGGTATTAAACTGGACTTAGATACTGCTGAAGTAGTTAATAAGAGAGTACCTAAAGCTGACCAATTAGTTTGGGAACAATGGACGGAAACTACTCGTCTTATTAGAAATTCTAGAGCGAGGGCTAGAAATGCCAATAACAGAGCATTAGAAAGACTGAATAAAGATAGAGAATCTGGTGAATACACGAATATTGAGATGGATGATGCATTCAGACTGTTTAATGTAAGTGATAGGCGTGAAGTCATTGCTCATTTTGGTATGGATACCATTCTATTAAGCAAAGAGTCACGAGTTATTGATAAAGATACTATTGATGGTAGAAAGTATGAACTCGTACAAGTTGCTATAGAAGATGTTACTATGGCTAATCGTAAAAGATGGTGTAACTACTTGAGAATGATTAACCCGTCTACTGGTGAAATCCACTTTGAAGGTGTACCTAATATAGTTGAGAAGACATGGCAGAATAAGTTAGAAAATGACTTCTTAATTGATAAGGTCACTCATGCTTTGGCATGGAGGGATGGTGATAACCTGGAAAACTACATCAAACCAGTTGTCCTTACATAATGTACGGAATATCTGATTGCTGTGGGCAACCTCTAATGGAGGAGTACAACAAACCCGTGTGCTCCTCCTGCCTAGAGGATTGTGACTATTATATTGAAGAAGATGAGGAGGAATCATGAGTCAATTCAATGATAAAAACTCAATAACACTTATATGGTGCATTGATGATGTACGATATGCATTAGATGGCATGAAAGACCGAGAATGGTTCATAAATAAACATGGTCATACTGTAAAACTAACAGATGATGATTGTATGGACATCTTACATGATGTTAAATCTAATCATGATGCTACAATAGGTGTTTCCTGGGATACACTAGAATATCATATTGATGAACTTTTAGAAGAAAGGACAGAAACATGAGTGTTTTAGTATCTGATTTTGTAGTAGATGATGTAGCTGAAGAGGCATTTCCTATGCTTGATGAGTTACATAGAGAACATGATTATGAACTGACTTCTGCAGACTATGTTGATGCCATAATTGATTTAGGTGTTGTAGAGTATATCGCAACTAGAGTTTATGGTGCTTGGTTGTTGCAGAAGGAGTATGTGAGTAAGTGATGGCTGTCTTTGGCGTGTGTGCTTTAGTGTTGTTTATTTTAATAATGTATGTAGTTTACATAAAGGAGGTTTAATGGGACTTGATATGTATCTAGATGAACACATTTACTATGGTGGTAAATGGAGAAATGGTGAATCTCATAGTGAAGGTCATACTTTAAGTGTTACAGGCAAGTTTGCTTTAGATAATAACTTAGAGGAGTCTAACATTCAAGAGTTAACTCGTGAAGTTGCTTATTGGCGTAAAGCTAATCAGATTCATGGGTGGCTCGTAGAGAATGCCATGGATGGTGTTGATGATTGTACTCGACACTACATTCCAAGGAGCAAGCTTCAAGAACTACACGATATTTGTGTAGATGTCTTGAAAGCCTTGGATGAAAAGCGTTGGACAGATGTTGATAAACTTCTTCCTCCAACGGAAGGTTTCTTCTTTGGTGATTATGATGTAACGACTGATTGGTATAGGCAAGATATTGAATATACCATTAAGGCGTTATCTTCAATCCTAAAGGAGGATAAAGGTCATTCCTACTACTACACCGCATCGTGGTAGTAGGTAGTGTCCGAGGTAAGAAAAGGGGTAGCTTAGGCTACCCTCTCTTCCTCTTCATAATTTTCAATGGTTGTGATACAATTCTTAGTCTCGATACGCTTTGGCGTTTCCCACCAATATATCTTCATATAGCAATGAGTATGTATAATTCGTTTATCTAATTTATAACTGATTGGAACAGATATGCTACCTCCCACCATTATTTTCATTGCATTTAAAATAGGTCCTAAGAACTTCGTGTATCCTTGAATTTCTTTTAAACTACTTTTAGTTAGGTAATTGTTAATTGGATGATAATTCATAGCGTACCATTGGTTACTACTAATGGCTTCGTTATAAATCTCATTCTCTTTTGTTGTCAACTTATCAACTTGGATTGGTTTGCTAATGATTCTTCGTTGAAGAGCACCATCAATGTATTGTAATTCTACGCTAGTTTTAAAATCTGGATTTACATTATCATAAATGGCATCTGAAAAAGGATTGCTTTCAATGATACTACTTAGAGTAGCATTCTCTTTCTGAAGTGTTTGTATTTTATCTTTTAGCAATCCAACATAACCCAAGTCACTATCTGACTTTTTGTTATCGTTGTAGATGTCCATTTTGGATTCTCCTTGTGCATCTAATTCGTTACCAAATACCTCGAGGAATTTCACATAATTCGAGTATCGAATCTCGCCCTCACCTTTCCGCCATGCGTACAAGGTGTTTCTGGAAATATTTAGTTTACGACTAATTACTGTTAGGGGTAAGTCCGTGGAATTTAACCAGGACGTAATTAATTCTTTGTTCATGAGCCCACTCATTACTTTTAAGATTTTTTATAAACATTGGGGAATCCTCCCCACATGTAGTCTACATATATGTTTTCTTTTAAATCATTAATGTAGTCTACATATAAGTTAAGGTTATTTCACATAAGTGTCAAGTATGATGAGAAATAACTACAAATGAATACTTGACATTAACATTACATACATGTAATTTAACAGGAGATTTAACATGAGATTAGACACATTAATTAACACAGAAACTAAGCAGAAACTACTGCAATTTTCTAATGAATTGAAGTCTAGTATTAAAGAGGAGCAGACTCCTCAAGAATATTACCAACAAGGTATTGCTGAGATAAGACAATTATCTAAGTATAAACTTGTTAAGTACATTGAGCAGAAACGTAACACTCAAAGTGTGAAGTTAGCTCTAAAAATTGCCCACTCTAGTTCATCGAAAATGTATCGTATGCTTGACAGCAAAGTTAAGTATGACGTTGAATTACTCAACTATGCAAGAAATAGATTATATGCATCTCGTTGAACTTAACCCCTGTGTAGCCCACTTACTTTTTAGTCCTCCTTTCTCTGGGTGGGCTACGCATACTTTTAAGAATTATGTCAAACAGTAACATAATCTCTCTTATCAATCAATCTGTAACAGACAGATTAAATAAAGGTAAAAGAGAATACGCAAAACAAGTAGATGTATTTGATGGTCGTAATTGGACCGATGAGGCTTTAGAAGAATCATTGGACTTGGCTGTTTATTTATCTGCTGAAATACTCAAGAGACGTAGAACTAACTATCAATATTTTGGAGTTGCAAGACTTGAAAATGGCGAGAATGGTTCTGTCTGGTATGAAGATACTGAACTCCTTGAAGGTAACGGACTGATGGAAAGAATCTATGATGATTTTAATAAAGACGCTTTTGGTGATAATGAAGATGAATGGAGAACAGTATATGCTGACCACGTATGGGTTGTAAAACCTGGTGGTGAAGTAGAATCAGTAATAATAAATGGGAGTAAAGATTGTGGTCCCAAATAAAACTACTTTAAAAAAAGTCTTTAAGGACTCAGGCATCCAATTAGGTGCAGGAGCCATGGACTTGATAGAAACAGAATGTGTCCTTCTAGCCAAACGAATGGCAACTAGGTGTAGAGAAGGAAACATTAAACGCCTTACACCTGAATTATTCTTTATAGCAATGGGGAGAAATTAATGGCTCATTTAATAGAGAGTATGTTTTACTTAGGTGAAACACCCTGGCATGGTCTAGGTAAAAAGCTGACTGAACAACCTACGATTGAGGAAGCTTTAGACCACGCAGGTATGAACTGGAAAGTTCAAAAACAAGCTAGTAGTTATAATAACCCAGTAACTGGAATGCCTTCAGAGACTGGACACTTTGTAACTGTTAGAATGGACAATGGTAATGCCATTGGAAATGTAGGTAAAAAGTATGAAGTACTACAGAATGTAGAAGCTTTCAAACCTTTTGAAATAATAACAGACTATGGTTATACATTGGAAACTGCAGGAGTTATTGATGATGGTAAGAAAGTTTGGATACTTGCCAAAACCCCTTCCACATTCCAAGTTGGTGATGATGAGATATTAGATTATATATTAATGTATACATCTCATGATGGCAGTAGTGGTAGTTGTTTCAGAGATGTACCTATTCGTGTTGTTTGTAATAACACATTGAATATTGCATTGAACTCTACAAAGAGTCATGAATATAAACTACGTCATACTTCTTCAATACATGAGCGTGTCAATGAGTTAACTAAAAACTTAGAGACTCGTGAGGGTAATGTTGCTCAAGCGATTGGTGACATGAACAGGTTTGCTGAATATGAGATGACACCTGATTCCCTGACATATTATATAGAGGCTGTAATGCCTTGGCTTAAAAATAGACATAGGGAATCAATCCCTGAGATGAAAATCTTCTATAAGAATAGAGCCAAGCCAGTCTTTGAAACAATCACAGACCTTTTCTATAACGGGAAAGGTAATAAAGGTAAAACTCTGTGGGACGCATATAATGCTGTAACTGAATATCATGACCATAGCAAAACGCATGGTAAAGGTAATCTTGATTGGGTAAAAGGTACTCAATTTGGTGCCTCTAATCGTGATAAGGTTAAAGCATATAAAATAGCTACTGCTATGACTAAACATGCCTTCCCAGATGTACCTAGTTCTTTCGTTTTAAATTAGGAGAAATATGGAAAATATGGAAGACAAGCTATTCGCATATAAACTGCGTGATAGTGAATACAAGCCTTTCGTAGAGTCTATAGGTTCAGCTTCCTTCAATGCGGACTACATTTCGTGGTCCGTTTGTTGGGACAAACTAAAAGACCTCTACCCTTTGGCTAGACATGAATGGGTTATTTATGAATATGATGGTAAACCTGCTTCTGGTCTATTACAACCTGATGGTACTGTAATAGTTCATTGTAAGATTACTTACGAGACAGAAGATGGTGACAAATTTCATCATGATGAATACCTTGCCTGTAGAAATAACAGGAATCAAGCTGTTCAAAATCCTGATTCAGCACAATTAGAAAATACCTATAGAAGAGCCCTTGCTAAGGGTGTCTCTACCTTAACTGGATTTGGTATTGAGTTGTGGATGAATGAAGATATTATAGAGCTTCAATCATACAGACCTGAGACCCACTCTAATGGAGTACGCCCTCAGCCTGGTGGAGCAACTGTAGACCAAACTGTAAAACTTGATGCTTTAATGCGTGATAGAAACTGTACCCCTACAGATAAAACTCGTATTAAGACTCTCAAGGAGAATGGTTGGAAAGACTTGAGTGAATCTCAAGCTACTATCTTAATTGCTGATGTAAAAGCAGGGATTACGAACAACAAGCCAGTTACTAAGACTCGTATAGGTCAAGTAACTAAGCTGATAGAATCTTCATCTATGGAAGATGATAAAAAGAAAAGCACTATTTCATGGTTAGATGGTAAATCTAATATGGAAGTAGATGCTTTAATGAATAAGTTGAAAGAGACTGGAGTAATTAATGCAGTTTAATTCTAGTAGTAATGGTAATGGTGTTGCAGTAAGCGATAGTAAATACCCTAAAGGTGTTTTTGTTGACTTAATCACTCTTACTAAAGTTGATAATACAGAGAGCAAATATAATGATTGCAATCTGTTTGTTGAGGGAGATTCTGGTGGACCATATCCTAAGAAATTCTACCTCGGTGGTAACCATGTTAAAGATGGTGACACTATGATTGACTGGGGAACCAGTAAGAAAGGTGTCAAAGGTGGTTCATGGAAAGTTGCACATTTTATTGAGAAAACTCTTGGAAAGAAATCCAATGATATTGTTCTCAATGATGATGGTACAATTCACGAAGACGAACTAGCGGATATGTTAGGTCGTAAGGTCTTTATTCTTCAGTATGAAAGTAGTGGTCCTCGTTCTAGAGATACCTGGTATTTCTTTGCAGGGGAAGATGAAGGTAAAGATGCTTTATTGGATAAGTGGAAGTCTATGTCACCTCCACAGTCTTATAAACATAAGCCTTCTAATGATGTAATGTCTGAAGAATGGGCTAAAGGTCAAAAGCAGATGGCTAATCAGTCTGCTGACTTACCTGACTTCTTGAAGTAAATGCAATTCCCCATCAAGAATAATTATATTTCTGGTGGCACAAAGAAGGGGCATACTCTCTCCAATGAGAATATGCTCCTTCAATGGTTGCGTACTAGGACTACTCCTTTTGGTAGTCATGATATACAAACCTCTGCTGTAAACTACATTAGTTCTTTTTATGGTAAAAAGGTAACACCTGATACTCTCTCTCGTCTTTGGAGAAAGATGCGTGAAGATTATCGAGATGACCAGTATAATAGTAGTTTATATGATAAAGGCTTATTCCCCGTTGAGTTAAAGAAACCTGACTCTCCTCAAAAGTGGTATAAGATAAATAAGCGTGGATAGTGAAGTCCGTATGGTAGAGATTGCTACAGGTCATGTTAGCAATAGAAACCAAGTGGTTCCTTTGAACGATATACCTAAGTATCGTTTTAGTCCAGAGCAGAAAACCGAAGTCTATCATAGTTGGTATGCATTTGATGAACAATTAAAACAGCATATTAATGGTGTAGGGACAATCCAAGGATTTAATGGAGTTTACTATGTAAATAACATTATTCTCGATTATGACAAAAAAGACTTAACTGATGATGCTTTATATAAGGCAGTACATTGGTTAGTTAATACTGAAATGATTGAAGACCTTGGAATTAATCCAGAGCATTTAGTAATCTGGTACTCAGGTACTGGGTTCCATATTGAAATGCCTAACTTATTTGGTTTTCAACCTTCTACTTCTCTCCCAGGAATTGTCAAGGAAACGCTTACAACTTTATTTCCAGAGTGTGATAACATATACGATGGTGCTCGTTTAATTCGTGCAGGCTACAGTTTTAATGAAAAGAAGTCTAACTTCAAAATACCATTTACTGTAAGTCAATTTAATAATCATCAGATGCCTGCCATCATTAGTGAGTCTAATGAATGGAAAGGTCTTATGGATTTAGATTGGAGCCAGTATGAATTTGGTCAAGTTAAATCGTATTTAAAACACCTTGTAAAATACCCTACTAAGTCTGAACAGACCTATACTGTTAGAAGTCAATTTCGTATGGACCCTAACTCTGTAGTTACTTGTATGCAGACTGCTCTTAATTCTCCACCAGTTGTTGGTGAGCGTAACGATACTATGATGCGTATAGCTTCATGGATGAGACGTTGGGGAATGCCAGAAAGAGTAGTTTCACATACATTAACTGAATGGTCTGGTTTAGCGTCTGAAGCAATCGAAGTGGCTCGTAAGATATTTGATACGGGTTATGAGTATTCTTGTAAAGATGGTATTATGGCGAAGTGGTGCAAAACTAATTGTATCTACTTTAAGCATAAAGACTACAATATGAATGTGATGAATGTTGATGATATGATGGAAGACTATAAGACGTTTCTTGAAAAAGATATGACGGAGAGTTCATTCAATTTCAAGGATATTTATCAGATGAAGAATGACTATTGGGTATTACCTGGAGAACTCGTAGTAGTTACTGGGAATACTGGCATGGGTAAATCTACCTTTGTTATGAATTTAGTCACTCAAATACCACACCTTAATTGTTTATTCTTATCGTTAGAGAATCATAAACACTTAACCTTTAGAAGGTTTTGTCAAATGACTCATCTTATGGATAAGACTCAAGTAAATGATGCTATTAAAGGTAGTGGTATTCAGAAGTTGCAGGATGCGTTTAAGCATATTCAAATATGTTGTGACCCTCCTGAGATTTCAAGATTGGTAGATGGTATTGCTAGGAGTAAACCTAAAGTTGTCGTAGTGGATACTACGGATATGGTATTTATGAAGGGTGTGTACGATGAGATTACAAAGATGAATGAAGTTATTGGACAGTTAAAGTCCGTGGCTCAAAATCAAGATTGTATTGTCATTGCTGTACACCATGTTAATAAAGATGCAGAACGTGAAGGCTTTGTAAAGCTAGGTCATCTGAAGGGTACATCAAATACCTATCAGAAGGCTGATAAAGTTCTAACAATTAATGCTAAAGATAACGATAGAGACTCAGGCTTCAGGATGGTCAAAGCTGAGAAATCTAGAGATGAAGACTTTATGCAGTTAGGATTTACTTTCGATAAGCCTCATATGCTATTTAAGCAGGTGACGGATGTTTAATATAAAAACAACAAACAATGAAAAAGGTAGGAGTATACGCTTTGTTATTCTTTCTTTATTGTCGTTTGAATTTGCTCTGCATGATGTGAATGGTATGCACCTATCCCTGGGATTTGGTGTGGGACCATTAGAGTTATCAGGTAGTTTACATCATTGGGATAAGTGGTAATGAGTCATCCCAGTAAACGAAAAGGTAATGCTTTTGAGCGTGAATTAGTAAAACAGGCACAGGGATGGGGTTTCTCATCCCAACGTGCTTGGGGTTCTAATGGTAAAGCTCTAGGTCATCATGAAGAAGTTGATTTGCTAATTGAAGAATTTAAGGTTCAAGCAAAGAGACGAAAAACATTACCAAAGTATCTCAAGTGTGAGCATACTGATATAGTAACCTTCAGAGAAGATAGAGGTGAAACTCTAACTCTCATGAAGCATGAAACTTTCTTAAATATTTTAAAGATGTTGAAAGGTTAAATATGAAACATATTAAAGAAGTATTAGATGAAGTTAGACCAGTTCTAAAAAAAGAAATAGAACGAAATGTCAAGATGATGGTCGTCATTGATGAGACTATTAAGGAGTTAAAAAAGTTAAAAAATTCCTTGAAAGAAGTTCAGCATGAAATGGGTAATTGATAGTTTAAAAAATCAAAACGTCATTACCACCAGTCATTGGTACAAGAGGAAAAGACTTGACTCTGATAAATTGAACTTTTGCAGTTCGTGTAAGATGGTGTGGGAGAATGATTGTCTGAGAGGTAGTGCTAAACAGCTCTATTACGAAGACTTTCCCTCACGAGGATTAGAACGAAATAAATGTAGGAAATGTAATGAGCAAGAAATATGAATTTGTAAAACCAATTCTGCACATTGATAAGTTTTTCAGATTGGCAGACTACTTAGTTAAGGGTGATGATGAAGAGATGAATGAGCTAGGTAGAGCTATGAGGAATGCTTATAGTAATTCAATGGTAGAGGCTGAGGAGCGTAATGAAGAACGAGCCAAAGCTAATGTCGATGATATTACTAAGCATGGTACTCAAAATCCTGCTGAATGTAAAACTGGAGTGTGTGACTGATTTAGGTCATCATGGGGCATAGTTGCTATGAAAGCTCAACCATAAGGCGATTTATCGTATGGTATTGAGTAGCCCATACAACGAATTAACGTCTATGCTATGTCCCTATAAATTTGAGGCTACATTGTAATGAAACAAATTCGGTTCAATAATGGCATTAAACAGCAAGGAAGACCCTTGTGCCTAGAACGATTTTTTTCTAGAACCCTTGCATGGTAATTCATGGGGGAAAGAAGGAATGA
>MDTG01037628.1_pt1 | contig 19428 bp, 18 predicted proteins | sample 811421 | NCBI WGS metagenome assembly MDTG01 (sample SAMN05326645, study PRJNA326480) | marine metagenome | isolation source: seawater | place: Pacific Ocean: South East | collected 2011
ATAAGGTCTAGAAGCTGTTTCTGGTTTGTCATTATATTTTGATGATAAAGCTGTCATTGCATCAAACATTGCAGTCATTGCCCAATGAACTTCTTCACTTCCTCCGGCAAAAATAATATCTTGTTTTCCTAGCTGAATTAATTCCATTGCATTCCCAATACAATGTCCACTCGTTGCACAAGCAGAACTCATTGTATAATTTGTGCCTTTAATCTTAAAAGGAACTGCGAGTGTTGCAGACGCTGTACTACCCATAGTTCTAGGTACAATAAACGGCCCCATCAACTTTGGTGTTTTTGCTCTTGTCTTATCTGCAGCAAATATTACATTTTCAATAGATGGACCTCCTGAACCCATTATAATTCCTGTTTTAATGTTACTAACCTCTTTTTGCTCTAAACCAGAGTCTAAGATTGCTTCTTTCATGGCAATATAATTATAAGCCGATCCAGACCCCATAAATCGAATTGTTTTTCTATCAACAAAATCTGAAAGTTTAATGTTTGGTTTTCCATGCACATGACTTTTAAGATTATGTTCTTTATATTCTGCTGCAAAAGAAATACCTGATTTTGAATTAATTAAGGATTGGTGAACTTCTTCTTGATTATTACCTAAACAAGATACTATACCTAGACCTGTAACTACTACTTTTCTCATGATTTAAACAAACCTACTTTCAAGTTTTCTGCAACATAAATTACTTTTCCATCAGCATCTAATGTACCATTTGCTAATCCTACTACAGCACCCTCTTTTTTTAAAATTCTTTTTATATTAATTTTATAAGTAGCCATCTTGATTTTTTTTAAAACTTCGCCTGTGAATTTAACAGTGCTTACACCTAAAGCTCTTCCTTTTCCAGGCTCTCCTGTCCAGCCAAGGTAAAAACCAACCAATTGCCACATAGCGTCTAATCCAAGACAGCCTGGCATTACGGGGTCATTTTGAAAGTGACATTTAAAGAACCATAAATCATCTTTAATATCTAATTCTGCCTCCAGATAACCACGATTGAAAGCGCCAGTATTATTTTTAATTTTTGTGATTCTATCAAACATAAGCATCGGGGGAAGTGGTAATTTTGCATTTCCTTCTCCAAAAAGAATACCATTTCCACAATCAATTAAATCTTGATAACTGTAACTATTTTTTTGCTTCATACTTAATTTATGGTTTTACTTGATTAAAGTAAGTAATTATATATAAATAGTTTGGAATTATAAAGTGAACAAAAACAATGATTATCAGTGATAATTTAAAACTGTACATTCAAAAACTAAGATCATCAAATCTTAGACCAACAAAACAGCGTTTAAAAATTTGCCAATTTTTATTTAATAGAAAAAAAACTTTTCATTTTACAGTAGAAACATTAAACAAAAAAATAAATGAAAATAAAAATACAAAAGTTTCTTTAGCAACAATTTACAATACGGTTGAAGCATTTACTAATGCAGGTTATTTAAAAGAAATTTTGACAAGTAAAAATAAAAGTTACTATGATACAAATATCAATTCACATCACCACTTTTATGATGAAGAAAGTAAAGAACTTACTGACATTGATCATAGCCAAATAAAATTAAGTAGAGTTCCTATACCTCCAAAAGGTAAAAAAATTAAAAATCTTGAAGTTGTAATCACTATACAAAAATAATCGTCTTTTATTGACTTTCTAGTTTAGAATCATTATAAACTAGATAAAATTTTATTAGTATGAGTGTAGAATTTAAAAAAGATGGAAATGGTAAATGCCCCGTGATGCACGGTGGTATAACAAAAGCAGGCGAGTCTAATACTTCCCGACTTTGGCCAAACAGTATTAACTTAGATATTTTACATCAACACGACACCAAAACTAATCCTCTTCCTGGATTCAATTATAGAAAAGAGGTAAAAAAATTAAACTTTAAAGCCTTAAAAAAAGATCTACTCAAACTAATGACAGATAGCCAAGAATGGTGGCCAGCAGATTTAGGAAGCTATACAGGCTTAATGGTAAGACTAACTTGGCATCAAGTGGGCACTTATAGAGAATTTGATGGCAGACCAAATGTCGGTTCACATAGGTTTTCCCCACAGGACTCTTGGCCAGATAATACTAATTTAGATAAAGCAAGACGACTTCTTTGGCCTATCAAAAAAAAATATGGGAATAAATTAAGTTGGTCAGACCTAATGGTATTAGCAGGAACTATGGCTTATGAAAAAGCAGGATTTAAAACTTTTGGTTTTTCGTTTGGTAGAGAAGATATATGGGGACCTGAAAAAGACGTTTATTGGGGTAAAGAAACAGTTCCGTTAGCTGTAAACAGGTATGGCGACCCGCAAGATCGCAGTTCTCTCGAAGCTCCACTTGCAGCGTCTCATTTTCAACTTGTTTATGTAAATCCCGAAGGTGTGGAGGGTAAACCAGATCCAGTAAGAACAGCAATGGATGTTCGGGAAACGTTTGGTCGAATGGGAATGAATGATATTGAAACAGCAGCACTTACAGTAGGTGGTCACTCTATAGGTAGAGCTCATGGTAATGGAGATCCAACTAATTTAGGTCCAGAACCTGCAGGAGCTGATATACATGAGCAAGGTTTTGGATGGAACCAGAAAAATGGAACTGGGGCAAATCAAATTACTTCTGGTCTTGAGGGAGCTTGGACAACTAATCCTGATAAATGGGACCACCAGTATTTAGATCTTTTATTAAATTATGAGTGGGAAAGCAAAAAAAGTCCGGCAGGTGCATGGCAGTGGGAACCTATAAATCTTGAAGAGGAAAAAAAACCAATTGATTTAGGTGATCCTAAAAAGAAAGCCAGATTAATGTTTACTGACGCAGACATGGCCATGGCAATGGATCCAGAATACAGAAAAATCTCAGAGAGATTCTATAAAGACCCTAAGTTTTTTGAGGACTCGTTTGCTCGTGCTTGGTTTAAGCTGACACACAGAACAATGGGAAATAAAGAAAATTATATTGGCCCTTGGGCTCCTAAGGAGGATCTTCTTTGGCAAGGTAATGTTTCATCTCCTAAGAAGAAATATAATGTAAATAAAGTTAAAAAAATGATCGCAAAAAGCAAAATAAGTGTTGGCGATTTAATAACTACTGCTTGGGATAGCGCTAGAACATACAGAGTGACAGACAAAAGAGGGGGAGCTAATGGTTCAAGAATTCGACTAGCACCTATGAAAGATTGGGAGGCCAATGAACCAAAAAAACTTTCAAAAATATTAAAAGTTCTGGAAGATATAGCTAAAAAAACAGGGGCAACAGTAGCTGACACAATTATTCTTGCGGGAAATGTAGGGCTAGAAAAAGCCATAAAAAAAGCAGGTTCTAAAGTTAAAGTTCCATTTAATCAAGGCAGAGGAGATTCTACCCAAGAACAAACTGAGATTAAAAATTTTAAGTGGTTAGAACCTTTACACGATGGATTTAGAAATTATGTAAAATCAGATTATTCTGTAATGCCAGAAGAGCTTTTATTAGAGCGAGCTTCTTTGATGGGACTAACAGCTCAAGAAATGACTTGCTTAGTTGGTGGTATGAGAGTTTTAGGAACAAATCATGAAACTGCAGAGAATAAGGGTATGTTTACCGACAAAATAGGAACTTTAACAAATGACTTTTTTGTTAATTTGGTTGATATGAAATATGAGTGGAAACCAACAGGTAAAAATTCTTACAACGTTATTGACCGTAAAACAACGAAAGTTAAGTTTAAAGCATCAAGAGTGGATTTAGTTTTTGGTTCAAACTCAATACTTCGCTCTTATGCCGAGGTATATGCTCAAGATGATAATAAAGAAAAATTTATTAAAGATTTTGTTAACATATGGTCGAAGATCATGAATGCAGATAGACCTAATTTAAAAAGATTAAATTGATATGACTGAACTTACACAAGGTATACACGGAGCTGCGAAAAGAATATATGAGAACAATAAAGGTTCGCTGTTAAGAACTTTGGTTTACACTATAGGACACTTTGCAATAGCAATAACTGTTCTAATGCTAATTGCAGACGTATCTTTTGCAGTCGCTTTGACTGATGCCATAGTTGAACCACTTGCTAACACAGTTTGGTACTTTTTGTTAGACAAGTTCTGGGCCTCAAAAGTTAAAATGAAATAACTTTTATATTTTTCCCCATATATTTATTTTTTCTACCCAACCTGTGTAATTTCCAGTTTTTATTTTGCACCATTTTTTGTGGCATTTAGAGACGATTAACAAGCGTCCTTTTTGAATTGTTGCAATAGGTTTGGAGTAAATAGTTGAGCTTTTAAATAATACCATATCATTCAAAGCTAATACCGCTTTTTTTTTTGAAAGTTGTGAAATATGCACCCAACCAGAATTCTTTTCGTGATCTTGTATTTTTCGAAAATTTTCGAATTTTTCTTTAATAACGACTGGCAAGTATTTTTTTTTATAAATAATTTTAACAGGGTATTCAAAAGAAGGTCCCAATCTAAGGTTAACATTGTCATTTCTTAATGTAAGAAAATATTCTTCAGAATAACAGTGATTCAAAATAAAATAGAATAAAAAAATATATTTTAACATTTATTTTTACACTTTTTATTTTTACTTAACCTTACTTTTCTAAAATTCATAGTCATTGAATTTAATATGATCATTTTTTTTTCATTATCAGAATTATTAAAAAGGATTGAATTTAAAACTTCATTTGCCTGTAAAGTCCCAATTATACCAGTTAAAGTTGGTGTAACGCCTTCTGTTTCGCAGTTATTATCTACTGGCGGAAGTTCAGGCATAAAACACCTATAACATGGGGTTTCTTTTTTAAAATTAAATTTAAATATTTGACCATCAAAACCGCTTACCGCCGCAGAAATCAATATTTTTCTTTGTTTTAAGCAAAAATCATTAATTAGTAGTCTAGTTTCAAAATTATCTGTACCATCACAAATAATATCAAAATTTTTTATAATTTTTAAAATATTATTTTTATTTAATCTTATTTTGTAAGACTTAACTAATATCTTTTTATTAATATCCTTTATTTTTTTTTGCGCAACTTCTACTTTATATTTTCCAATATCACTATATTTATAAATTATTTGTCTATTTAGATTAGAAAGTTCTATTTTATCGTTATCTACTATTCCTATTTTACCTATACCTAATCCTGCAAGATATACTGCAAGAGGACAACCTAATCCACCCATACCTACTATTAATACTTTTGATGACATTATTTTTTGTTGACCTATTATTCCAAATTTTTTTAAAATAATTTGTTTAGAATATCTATCTAGATCTTTTTTAATTAAGATTTTTGTCATTAATCAATAGTCTACTGATTATATGATCAGCAATAACTGAACCAATAAAACTTTTTTTACTTTTTTTAATTTTAAAAGTTTTGCCACTTGATTCGATTATAGTGACTTCATTAAATTCTTTATTAAATCCAATGTCTTTCCTAGATACGTCATTAGCAATAATGATATCACTGTTTTTATTCTTCATTTTATTTTTAGAGTTTGTTATGATATTCTGTGTCTCAGCGGAAAATCCAACAACTAATTTAGGTCTATGCATATTATTTTTCCCCAAAAAATTGAGTATATCTTCTGTTTTTTCTAATATTAAATTGTCATTGGCATTTCTTTTTTTTATCTTATTTTTTTTAGTTCTTTGTGGTTTAAAATCTGCAACTGCAGCTGCACACACTGCAACGTCGACAGGTAAATTTTTTTTTACTGCTTTAAGCATATCTTCAGATGTTTTTACATGAACAATTTTTAATCCTTTAACAGCTTGAAAATTTGAAGGACCTAGAATTAAAGTTGTTTTTATACCTTGTCTGCAAAGAGCCGAAGCTATCTCAAACCCTTGTTTTCCACTTGACTCATTCGAAATAAATCGAACAGGATCAAGATATTCCCTCGTAGGACCCGCAGTAACTATTGCTTTAAAGGCATTATTCTTAACAGTATTTCTTTTATGAAAATATTTCTTTATTTCCTCAAAAACTTTTTTTGGACTTACCATTTTTCCTGGGCCATATTCACCGCATGCCATGGATCCACTTTTTGGACCTAAAAAAATATAACCATAGCCAACAAGAGTTTTACAATTATCTTGAGTTGCCTTATGACTCCACATTCTAACATTCATTGCAGGCACTAAGATTATATCTTTGTTTGATGCTAACAAAATTGTTGTAGCTAAATCCTCAGCTTTTCCTACTGATAATTTACTAATTAAGTTTGCAGTAGCTGGTAAAACAATTATTAAATCAGCCCATCTTGATAACGAAATATGATCAATTTCTGCCTCGTTATTATTATCGAAAATATCTTCATAAACTTTACCACCTGACAATGAAACTAATGATAGTGGAGTTACGAATTTTTTTCCTGATTTTGTCAGTACCGTTTTTATTTCATAATTATTTTTTTTTAACAATCTAATTAAATCTAAAGCTTTATAGGCAGAAATTCCCCCGCCTATCACTATTAAAATTTTTTTATTATTATTCATATTATTATTAAAATACTAATAACCCAACAATTACAACACCTAATATTAGGATTACAATATTATTTCTAAAACTTTTTATTTTTAATTCTTCAATCTCTAAAGAACTTTTATTTGAGGGAATTAAATTTAATTTACCTTCAGCAATAAGCTGTAGAGCATAATTAGCTTTATCCATGAACCCAGGAAGATCTGGTATTCTTTTTAATATTTCACCAGATGTATCAATTGCTTCATTAATTCTAGCCTTTGGTCCTTTTAGACTTTCTAACCACTCCTCTAATATTGGCTTAGACACATTCCAAATATTTGTTTCTGGATATAATTTTCTTGCAACACCCTCTACTACGACCATAGTTTTTTGTAGGAGTAAAAGCTGAGTTTGAGTTGCCATGTTAAATTTTTCTGTGATTTCGAAAAGTTGGGAGAGTAAATTTCCACCTGAAATATCCTTTATATTTTGTCCAAAGATTGGTTCCCCAACTGATCTAAGAGCTTGTGCAAATTCTTCCTTAGAAGCTGTTTCTGGCACTAGACCGGCTTGAAAATGTACCTCAGCAACTTTTACATAATCTCTCTTAATGAAACCGTAAAGAATTTCAGCTAAGTATTTTTTATTAGATTTATCTAATCTGCCCATGATACCAAAATCTACTGGCACAATATTTCCGTTATCATCTACAAATAAATTTCCCTCGTGCATATCAGCATGAAAAAAACCATCCCTAACAGCTTGTCTTAAAAAATGCTGTATAAGGTTTGTTGCTATATTCTTTAAGTCTATATTTTTTCTTTTAAGACTATCGTGGTCTCTAATTGACACGCCACGTACCCTATCTAATGTTAAAACCTTTTTAGAAGTATATTGCCAATAAATTTTTGGAATATTAAAACCATTATCATTTTTAGTATTTTCATAAATTTCGTTTGCAGCAGCTGCCTCAAATCTCAGATCCATCTCTATATTTGTGATTTCACGCAGTAAATGAACAACTTCAACAAGTTTAAGTCTCTTTGTTTTTTTTACAGTACCCTCCACAATATATGCAAACAACATTAAAGCATCTAATTCCTCATTAAAGATTCTCTCAATATCTGGTCTTAAAATTTTTATAGCTACTTCTTTTTCTTCTCCTTTTTCATTAATTTTGGCTAAATGAACTTGTGCAATGGATGCAGCTGCAATGGGTTTGCTTAAATCAATTATATTTTCATATTGTTTTAAACCAATTTCTTTTTTTAAAATTTCTTTTGATATCTTGGTGTCGAAAGCAGGAAGTTTGTCTTGGAGTTTTTCCAAATCAACAGCCAGTTGATTTCCAATTATATCTGGTCTAGTTGCAAGGAACTGACCCAACTTAATAAATGTTGTTCCCATGCCCTCCAAGGCATCACATAGTTTTTGACCCGATGATTTTGAATTGTTCATTTGCCTCTTTGATGAACCAAATGATATTATGTCAAAAAAAACTTTAAGAGTTAAAGGTATTTTATAAATTTGATTTATAGTTTCCAAGGCACCAGAAGTATTTAATTTTCTTGCAATTTTAAGTAGCTGTATAACTCTCTTAATCATTATTCAATTTTCCAACTTGAGTGAATGGATGCAACTCCATTACTTAAATTTCTATATTCTATTTTTGAGAATTTATTTTTTGATATAATTTCACTAAATTCATCTTGAGTATAAAATTTTTCAATGCTTTCGACTAAATAATTATAAGGCTTTTTATCTCCTACTATAAATTTACCTATAGTTGGAATTAATTTCGAATAATTTTTATATAATTGATTTAAAATTTCATTTTCCACCTTTGAGAATTCTAAACAAAAAAATCTTCCTCCATTTTTTAAAACTCTGTAAGCTTCACTTAATGATTTATTTATATCTGTAACATTTCTAATACCGAAACTAATTACGTAAAAATCAAAAGTATTATTTTCAAATGGAAGTTTTTCAGCCGAAGACAAAATCCATTTAATATTTTTAAAATTGATCAGTTTTTTTTCCCCTACACCTAACATTTTTCGGTTTGGTTCCACGCAAGTTATATCACATTTGTTATTAGTATATTTAGAGCAAAGTCTACCTATATCACCTGTGCCTGCGGCTACATCTAAAACTTTACTATGAGAACGAGGGTTTATCCAAGAGACTAGAGCTTTTTTCCATAATCTGTGTGTACCTAAAGACATGATGTCATTCATTAAGTCATACTTATTATAAACATCATCAAATACCTTGTTTACTATTTCAGTCTTAGTTAATTTATGATTAATCATAATTTAGTATATGCCAGAATTACCAGAAGTTGAAGTTGTTAAAAGGTCCATTGAAAAGATTATTCATAATCTGTCTATTAAAAATATAATAATACGTAATAAAAACTTAAGATATAAAGTTGATACTAAAAAACTTAAAAATTTAATCAACACTAAAGTTTTATTAGTTAAAAGAAGATCTAAGTACATATTAATAAATTTAGATAATAAACAATCTATCTTGCTTCATCTTGGTATGAGCGGGAAGATAAATATTATAAATCCTATGAATAAAAAAATTCGATCTAGTTTTTATTATGATTTAACCAAAAATTTGGACAAACATAATCACTTAATATTTGAGTTTAAAAATAACTATAAATTAGTTTATAATGATGTTAGAAAATTTGGTTTTTTAAAAGTCATCAAAACCAATAAACTACTTCAAAATAAACATTTAAAAATATTAGGCCCCGAGCCTCTATCTAAAAATTTTAACTTTAAATATTTTAAATCTAAAATTAAAGGTAAAAAGCAAACAATAAAAGATTGTTTAATGAGTCAAAAATTTGTTTCAGGATTAGGAAATATTTATGTAAATGAGGTTCTTTTTTTTAGTAAAGTTAATCCATTTACAAAGTCAGAAAAATTAACCGATAAGCAAATTGTAAATATTATTATAAATACAAAAATCATATTAAAAAAAGCTATTAAGAAAGGTGGGTCCTCGATAATGAATTTTAAGGATGCTGAGGGAAATTTGGGCAAATTTCAAGATTTTTTTAGAGTTTATGGAAAAAACAATAAATTGTGCAGCAACTTAAAATGTAAAGGAGTTATAAAAAAAATAAGAATATCCAATAGATCGACTTTTTTCTGCAATATTTGTCAAAAATAATAAGTTGACCCAGATATTCCCGACATATATACACTCAGCTAAATGCCAAATACTAAATCAGCGATTAGAAGAGTAAGAAGAGTGAGGAAGCAAACCTCAGTAAATAGAATAAGGAAGAGCAAATACAAATCAGCCTTAAAAAGTATGGATTTGTTAGTAAAATCAAAAGATAAAAAGAAGATTAAAGAATTTTTTCCAAAATTTCAATCAATTCTAATGCAGGTTGCTAAAACTGGCGTAATAAGTAAAAAAACTGTTTCTAGAAAAATTTCCAGATTTTCTAAAAAAATTAAATAACTTTAACAATTTAAAGTTGTTAAATAATTATCACATTTAGATATTGTAACTAAATATAGTAATAAAATTCGGTTCAGGGTTGTAAATATTTTTTTTATCAAAACGTTAAGTCTAAAACCAATTTTGTAAATTTTTTTTTCTATCACAACGCTAAGTCTACAACCAATTTTGTAAAATTTTTTTTCTATCACAACGCTAAGTCTACAACCAACATCGACTTTTTTTTTTAAAAATTAAAATAAATCTTGCATAATTTTTCATAATAATGTTTTTTAAGTTTCAGTTAAATTTAATTCATGAAAAATAAATCGATAAATCAAAAAAACATTTTTGTATCTGAGGAAGAGAAAACGTTAGATTGGTCTATTTTACAAAATGAATTTAAGAAAAATTTTGGGGAAGAAGTATATTCTAGTTGGCTTAAAAGCATCACTTTAGTAAAAGAATATAATGATTATTTAATTTTAGGCGTACCTACAAGATTTTTTAGAGATTGGATTGTATCAAGGTATCTAGATAAAATTTTAGAGTTGGTCAAAAATCACAAATTAAGTTTATCGAGAATAGAATTCAAAATTATCGAGGAACAAAAAGTTATTAGTGGTGAAAATTTAAAAATTGAAGACTTAACAAAAATTACTGAAATCAAGGACTCTATCTTAAATTACAATAGATTAAACACTAACTTGAGTTTTGAAAATTTTATAAAAGGAGCTAGCAACGAGGTTGCGCTATCTTACTCAAAAAAAGTATGCGAACAAAGCTCAAGGTATAATCCTTTATATATATATGGAGGTGTAGGTTTAGGTAAAACTCACTTATTGAATGCAATTGGATTAGAATTGCAAAAAGATAAAGATGTAATGTTTATTTCAGCCGAAAGATTTATGTACCACTTTATTAAATCAATTAAGAAAAATGATATGGTTAATTTTAAAGATTTCTTTAGAAAAGCTTCCGTTTTCATAATTGATGATGTTCAATTTATAAGGGGTAAAGAAAGTTTGCAGGAAGAGTTTTTTCATACTTTTAACAGTTTAATAGAAAAAGGCTCTCAAATTGTCATATCAGCGGATAGACCACCAATGAAATTAGATAGAGTACAAGAGAGAATTAAATCTCGCCTGTCAGGTGGATTGATAATAGATATCGATGTTCCAGATCTTCAATTAAAAAAAGATATAATTAAAAACAGAATTGAATATATGCAAACACAATTTAAGGAACATATTAATATATCTGACGAAGTGATAAATTTTATTTCAGCTGAAGCAAAGACCAATATTAGAGAACTATTAGGAGTTTTGAATAGAGTAATTGCTTTTGGAAGAGTTCACAGAAGAGTTTTAAATACTAATGATTGTAAGACCATTCTTAAAGATGTATTTAATCAAGCAAAAATTGTTACGGTTGATAAAATACAAAATACAGTTTCGAATTTTTTTAATATATCTTTAACAGACATGCTTTCGCAGAGGAGATCAAGGCCTCTTGCTAGACCAAGGCAAGTAGCAATGTTTTTGGCAAAAAAATTAACGACAAGATCTCTGCCTGAAATTGGAAGAAGATTTGCAAACAGAGATCATACTACTGTAATTCATGCAGTCAAAACTATAACTAAATTATCTGAAAAAGACGAAGAAATGAAAAAAAATCTAATACAAATAAAAAGTATTTTATTAGAAAATTAAAAGAAATGCAATTTACGGTTAATAGAGATCTCTTACTTAAATCACTAAATTTTGTACAAGGTGTTGTTGAAAAAAAGAATACACTTCCAATACTTTCGAATGTTTTGATTAGTGCTAAAAATAATGGATTAGAGCTTATTGCTACTGACCTTGATATTGTATTTTATGACAAAATAGAAAAAGTAAATATTTCTCAAGAAGGAAATACAACAACTTCTGCTAACGTACTATTTGATATTTTAAGAAAAATTCCCGCAAATTCAGAAATAAATTTTAATTTGAAATCAGAAAACAAGTTAAGTTTAAAAACTCAGAACTCTGATTTCAATTTACTTTGCTTACCAACAAATAATTTTCCTACTTTCGACGACAATTTTCAAAATGAAAAAATTGAAATTGAAAAAAAAGATTTCCTATCTTTACTTAATAAAACAAAAATTTCAATTTCCAATGATGATACACGTCATTATTTAAACGGTGTTTTTTTACATGGGACTCAATCTAATAAAAATACTTTTTTAACAGGTGTTGCTACTGATAGTCATAGACTTTCTTCTAGCAGTATAATTGTTAATAATATTTCAAATTTTCCACCTTTAATTTTACCAAGGAAAACAGTTTTTCTTCTTACTACTTTGATAAGTGACTTAGAAGAAAAAATTATAATACAAACTAGTGAAAATAAAATAAAATTTAATATAGGAAAAATTAACTTGATATCAAAAGTAATTGATGGAAAATTTCCAGATTACCAGAAAGTAGTGCCAAAGGATAATACACAAACACTAATAGTCGAATCCAGTGATTTTGTTAATTCAGTTGAGAGAGTTGCTTCGGTCTCTTTAGACAGAAAGGAAGGAGTTAAATTAGAATTAAGCGCAGATAAGTTAAAACTATCAGTGAATAGCACAAACTCAGGAGATGGCAATGAGATTGTCTCGGCAAAATATAATGGTCAAAATTTAACAATTGGATTTAATTCTAAATATTTAATTGATATTGCATCTGAAGTAGAGGATAAAAATTTAGTATTTAATTTAAAAGACTCCACTTCTCCTGTTTTAGTCTTAGATAATTCAGATAAAAATAGTTTTTACGTCATAATGCCAATGAAAATTTAAATTTTCCTTTTTTTATTTTTTTTTTTAAAAGTCGTTTAAAACTATTGGTATTCAATAATAATAAAGCGTTATCTTGAGCGCTGATTGTTAATTAATTAAAAAAAATGATATAATTTAGCATAATTACTTAAAATTAAATGTCTAAACAATCAGAAATTAATAAAAATAACGATTATAGTGCATCATCTATTAAGGTATTAAAGGGTTTAGATGCCGTAAGAAAACGACCAGGAATGTACATCGGTGATACCGATGATGGCACTGGCTTACATCACATGGTTTTTGAAGTAATCGATAACTCTATAGATGAGGCGTTAGGAGGTTACTGTAAAAATATTTCAGTTACAATGAATGGCGACAATACAGTTACTGTGGAGGATGATGGTCGAGGTATACCAATTGACCTTCATAAGGGGGAGAAAATGTCAGCGGCGGAGGTGATTATGACACAACTTCACGCAGGTGGTAAATTTGATCATAAATCTTACAAAGTTTCAGGAGGATTACATGGAGTTGGTGTTTCAGTTGTTAATGCATTATCAGAGAACTTGAAACTAAAAATATTTAGAGACCAAAAGGAGTATTTCATTGAGTTTAAAGATGGAAAATCTATCAAGCCTTTAAAAAAAGTTGGAAATACAAAAAAAAAAGGAACTTGTATAACTTTTTTACCCTCAAAAGATATTTTTTCAACAACTAAATTTAGTTCCGTAGTCTTACAGAAAAGAATGAGAGAGTTAGCATTTTTGAATAAAGGAATAAACTTAACTTTAATAGATAACACTAGTCAAAAATCTAAAAAATACGAAAATAGATATGATGGTGGCATATTAGAATTTGTACAATTTATAAATAAAAAAAAACCAATTTTAACTAATAAAAATGATAAGCAGATATTTAAAAAACCTATTTATATAAATTCAAGTAAAAATGATGTTACAGTTGAGTGTTCACTAGAGTGGAACGCAGGATATTCTGAAGAAGTTTTAGCGTTTACCAACAATATTCATCAAAAGGATGGAGGTACGCATTTATTAGGTTTTAGAAGTGCCTTAACAAGAATAATCAATAAGTATTCTAATGAACATAATAAACGAAATAAATTATCATTAACAGGGGAAGACATAAAAGAGGGTTTAACGGTTGTTTTATCAATAAAAATGCCTGATCCGAAGTTTTCATCTCAAACAAAAGACAAATTAGTTTCTTCTGAAATACGATTAATTGTTGAAAATATAATAAACGACAAAGTTTCAATTTGGTTTGATCAAAATCCTTCGGTAATTAGAAATGTATTAGAAAAAATTACGCAAGCAGCCATAGCTAGAGATGTAGCTAGAAAAGCTAGAGATAATATAAGGAGGAAAGGAAGTTTTGAAATTACAGGTCTACCTGGAAAACTTGCTGATTGTCAAATATCAAAGTCAGAGGGTACAGAATTATATATTGTAGAGGGAGATTCAGCGGGCGGTTCAGCAAAACAAGGAAGAAATCGAGAATTTCAAGCGGTACTGCCATTAAGAGGAAAGATTTTAAATACTTATGTGAATATAAACTTAAAAAAAAATGGTAAAGAAACAGATCATGAAACTAAAGCTCTCTCAAAAATGATGTCATCAAGTGAAATTGTGACTTTAATAAATGCTTTAGGAACTGGTTCAAAAGATTTTAATATTGAAAACTTACGGTATGAGAAAATTGTAATAATGACGGATGCCGATGTTGACGGATCACATATAAGAACTCTATTACTAACTTTTTTTAATAACTCACCTTTTAATAAGCTAATTGAAGGTGGTCATTTGTATTTAGCTCAGCCTCCATTATTTAAAATTTCAAAATCTGGAAAAAGTTTTTATATAAAAGACGAAAGAGAGCTAGAAAAGTTTATTTTAGATATTTCAAATGTAGATATTAAAAAAAATAAACTTTCATCTAAAGAATTGAAAAAAATTTTAGATCAAGAAAAACAAAAGTTATCAATACAAAGATTTAAAGGCCTTGGTGAAATGAACCCAGAAGAATTATGGGATACTACACTTAATCCAGATAACAGAATATTACTTAAAGTTCAATATTCCAACGGTACTAAAGAAAAATCTAAAGATGATCAAAAAATTATTGGAATTCTCATGGGCGATGAAGTAGCACCAAGACGTGAGTTCATTACAAGCAACGCATTAGACGTTGCTAATTTAGATATTTAGTTATCATGGATTTTGGCACTTTATTCAGGTTAGAAGAGAACCTAAATTTAGATAAAAAAACATTGGTTTTTTTAAGGTGGATAGCAATATTTGGTCAGCTATTTTCAGTAAATTTAGTGTATTTCTTCCTAGATTTGAATTTTCCAGTGCTCCTATGTCATATTATTATTTTCATAGGGCTTGTAACTAATGTCTTCTTGCAATTTGGTCTTAAAGCTACATTATTAAAAGATTTATACTCCAGCTCTTTTCTTATGTATGATATTATTCAATTAAGCATACTATTATTTTTAACAGGTGGAATATTTAATCCTTTCGCTATTCTTTTAATTGTACCTACAATAGTTTCTTCAACATTCTTAAGCATGGGTAGTACAATTATTCTTGGCTCATCGACAATTTTCTTATTATTTGTATTAACATTTTTTAATTTGCCATTACCAGGAATGGAGGAGTATGTTCTTTCATTTCCGAATTACTACGTGACAGGAATTTTAATATCTTTAATAATAGGTCTAATATTCCTAAGTTATTTCGGAATAAGATTCGCAGGAGAAACAAAAAAAAGATCAGACGCTCTTAATAAGCTTCAACAAATTCTAGCTAAGGAGTACGAGCTAGAATCTTTAGGGGGACAAGCTGCAGCTGCAGCTCATTCTTTAGGTACCCCATTAGCCACAATATCAGTTGTTTCTAAGGAGATGAGAAAAGAAGTTGGAGATAATTCAAAACTCACAAAAGATATAGACTTGTTAATAAGCCAGACAAAAAGGTGTAGTGAAATTCTAAAAGATATTTCACAAAAAAAAATTATTAAGGATGAATTTTTGAGCTCAATAAACTTAGAAGATTTATTAGAGGAAATAATAAAATCATTTAAAGAGTCATCTGAAAAAAATATTGAGTTAAATACAGATAAAGATATTAACAAAATTGATATTAAAAGAAATCCTGAGCTAGTATACGGTTTACGAAATTTTATTGGAAATGCCGTAAAATTTGCAAATCAGAATATATTAATTTCAATAATTAGCGATAATATTAATTTAAATATTTTAATTGAAGATGATGGACCAGGTTTTCCAGAAGATATTATTAAAGCTCTTGGAGAACCTTACATAAAGTCTAGATCAAAATTATCAAAAAGAAACGCAGGATTGGGATTAGGAACTTTTTTAGGCAAAACTTTACTTGAACGTCAATCTGCAATCATATCCTTTGAAAATGATAGTTCTTTAAAAGGAGCTAAAGTAAAAATAAAATGGAGAATTAGTGACGTAAGTATTTTGATTTAAATTCAAATACATAAGAAATTATTTTATAAGCTAGTTTTGCTGTCAAAAAATTGCAAGAATTGAAGTTTTTTATCGGTGCTAGCTCATTTATATCTGCACCTACAACATTAGAAACTGAGCATACATTTTTGATAATAGGCATTACATCATCCCAAAACATTCCACCTGGCTCTGGTGTGCCAGTAGCTGGCATTAAACTAGAGTCAAAACCATCTACATCAAAAGTAATATAAACATTTTTGTTCTTAAATATTTTACGAATATCCGATAAATTCCACTTACTTTTTTTATTACACCAAAAAATCCTAATTTTTTTTTTATTCTTATTGTAAAAACTCATTTCTTCTTTAGATAAATTTCTAATACCAAATGATATGACTTTTACATTCTTAAAATCTAAGCATCTTCTTATAGCCGTTGCATGTGAAAATCTCTCTTTATTATATTGTTCTCTTAAGTCCGCATGAGCATCAAAATGAAGAATGTGGAGATTGTTGAATTTTTTAACAAATGGCCTTATTGAACCACTTGTTATAGAGTGTTCACCTCCTAATACTAAAGGAAACATTTTCTTTGAAAGAATTTGTTCATTAATATTTGCAATTTGAGCTAAGGCCGCCTTAATTTGACTCTTTATCTTAAAAGGTTTTAAAGTTTTAATACCTATTTGTTTATAAGTTTCCTTATTAAGTTCCTCATCAAATAATTCTACTTGATGAGAGGCTTTGATAATTTCTTTGGGTGCATTCTTTGTTCCACTTCCATATGAAACTGTTTTCTCAAGACCAAAGGGCACAACAATAACTTTGCTTTTTATTTTGGTATTAGCGTCATATCCTAAGAATCCATCTTTTTGTTTTAAGAATTTCATCTTATTTAAAAATTTTAGAAAATTCTCTCTTTTCTCTTTTTTTCCAATTTTGTCTATGAAAAGCATCGCTTGCTATTAATGGTAATACGCTAGTTGCTTCAGCGAAAACCATTTGCTCTTTAGATATATCAACTTTACCCCAAGAACTTGCCTCTTTAAGAGTTGAGCTACTACAAGCGCCATCCCTAGTATCAGCAACAGTTATCTGAATAGCATATTTATGCATATCAACTTTTTTTCCAAGTAGTTCTGCACATACAACTGTATCTTGAATAAAATTCTTTGGCACACCTCCACCAATCATCAACAAACCAGATTGTTTTGACCTTAATTTAACTTCAGTTAATTCCCTAAATTCTCTAATCGAATCTATTGTGAGGTGTTCTTTTGGATTCTGTTCCTGATGCATCACAAGACCAAAACCTGCTGAGCTATCTGTAAACGCAGGGCAAAAAATTGGAACATTGTTGTCGAAAGCAGTCTCGATTAAAGAGTCTTTTTTTACCGAATTTTTTTTTAAAAACTTTCCCATTTCATAGATAAATTCTCTTGAAGTGTAAGTTTTTGGCTCTAAAGAATTCGCTATATCACAAATTTTTTGATCACAGGCTTGTAGTTCTTCTTCGTCGATGTAGGTATCATAAATTCTATCAACATAATTTTCTCTCAATTTTGTGTCATCTTCAAATTGTGAACCTTGGTAATGCTTGAAACCTAGGGCCTCAAAGAAATCCATATCTACAATAGAAGCCCCTGTTGCCACAATCGCGTCTACCATATTATACTTTACTAAATCTGAATATATTTTCATGCAGCCACCAGCTGAGGTAGAGCCTGCTAATGTCAAAAAAATAGAACATGAGTTATCTTCGATCATTTCATTAAAAATTTTAGAAGCTTTTGCTGTGTCTCTTGAGGTAAATGACATTTTCCCCATAGAATCAATTATTTCTCTAGCATCAAATTTTGTAATGTCGATATGCTCAACAGGTTTGTTTAAAAATGTTTTTTTATTATGCCCAGCAACAGGGCTATTTTTTTTACTCATTAGGCTACTAAGTAATTCAATTTGCCGGTATCATCGTATAACGACAGTATAGGTTTGTCACTGAGTTCAACAATAGTATCTGAATAAAAACCATTAAATTTTGTTCTGAAAGTTAACCCATAAGCTCCTAACTGACCTAGTTCGATATAGTCACCTTCCTTAATATTATTTGGTAATAAGAAAGGACCTTTCATAAAATCTAAACTATCACACGTCGGCCCATAAAATTGAAAAGCTGTTATTTTTTTCGATTGAATTCTGCCATCAGTTATCATCCTTGTAGGTAAAATAAAATTAGGAACACCAGCATCAAATAAAGATCCGTAAGTTCCATCATTTATATAAAGTTTATTTTTCTTCCTTAAATTAACCCTGACTATAGTAGAGCCACTTTCCGCTACCAATGCTCTTCCAGGTTCACAAATTACTTCTGGCATTTTTTCAAGCTTTAAATGGTTCAATCCAATTTTTACTTCATTAAAATAATTCTCTAAAGGCTCTGGTTTTAAATCTGGATATATAGAAGGGAAACCTCCACCTACATTGATAATATCAGGAATAATTTTAGTTTTTTTTATTATATTAGAAATTTCTTTTAATCCTTTTGAAAAAGAAATTTTGTGCATACATTGAGATCCAACATGAAAGCTTATACCTAATTTTTTTGCATGTTGTTTGCACAGCCTTATTAGACCTAAAGACTCACTTGTTAAAGCCCCAAATTTTCTTGATAGGTCTAATTCTGCGTGTTCATTAGATACAGCGATTCTCACAAACAAATTCAGATCTTTTGCATTTTTTGTAGAATCTAAAATTTTCATTAATTCTTCTTTTGTGTCCAACGAAAAGTCTCTAACATTATAATCAAAGTAAGCTGACGAAATATCTTCTCTGCTTTTAATAGGATGCATAAAATACAGTTTAGATTTAGGATTTAGTTTTCTAATAAGTTTTACTTCGTTAATTGAGGCAACATCAAATCTGTCTACACCATTTTTTATAATGTGCTTAAGAACGAATTCATTTGGATTTGTTTTAACAGCATATAATATTTTCCCCGGGAAACTTTCTTTAAATATTTTGATTGATCTTTTTATGGTTTCTGGGCGTATACAGTATACAGGATTTACTGGTTTAAGCGTGTTAACTAACTCGTTAACGTTACTAAATTTTTCCATCAAATGTGTTCCTCATTTATTAACACAAAAGAGCTTTCAAAAA
>MDTG01037422.1_pt1 | contig 19425 bp, 14 predicted proteins | sample 811421 | NCBI WGS metagenome assembly MDTG01 (sample SAMN05326645, study PRJNA326480) | marine metagenome | isolation source: seawater | place: Pacific Ocean: South East | collected 2011
TGGTTGATTTGGAGGTCGAGGAGGTAGAGGGGGAAGCGGAGGAGGTGTTGGAGGCGTGTCGGCTCCGCTGAACAGTGTACATATTCCGATGGCTCGAATGATCGGAGCGGGAGGGCTTGGAGGTGGTGCTCCCGGCGTCGGCGCAGGTGGTGTGAACGGAGGTGTGAATGGTGATGGCGGGTCTTTCGGCGGCGAAGGTGGCGGCTGCGGCGCCCTGTACAAATTTAGCTTGGGACCGCACAAGCATTTTGTATGCTGCCCGGCCTCGTAGTACAGGTCTTCGTCGTACCTGTCCAACGCCTTCACCAGGTTCGGTTCGTAGAGCTTGAAGTCGTCGAGTCCGGTGCGCCCGGCCCCGTGGCACGCCATCGCGCAGCTTCCGATCTCTCCGTTCGCCCGTTCGCTCACGCGGTGCACGAGCAAGAAGGCCGGTTTCTCGTTCTCGTAGTCGTAGTCGAACACGCCCCGGAACAGCGTCTTGGACACGTTGGTGCGGCTCCACCCGATCGCGAGACGCGCGCGGCTTCGGAAGCGCATGTCGCCGCGCGCTCCTCCCGAGAACACCGAGTACGGGAGCTCAGGGTCGAAGAGGCGTCGGTGGTCGACCGGCACGTGCGGGCTGGCTTCCAGCGATTCGGGAACGAAGCCCGAGAAGTCCATAGACTCCTCTGTCACTTGGTTCCCCCGGTACAGCCGCACGTGCCCGCCCTCCTCGATGGTGACGATGTCCGCGTATCCGTCGTGGTCTAAGTCCACCATTTCTATTCCGACGGTGACTTCGTCGGCGCGTCCAAACGTCCGGGTGAGGAGTTTGCTATTGCCCGTCAAGTCGGACAGGACCTCGTTCGGCTTTGCCTTTATTTCTTCGTGGGTAATTTTTGAATTAAAGCAGCGGTTCGGAGCGTTCGCGTTGGCGAAGCAGAAGTAGAAGCGGTACTCTTTGTTGTTCGCGTCGACGTAATTGTAGCGACGCACCGCCACGGCCGTCGATTCCTCTCCGAGCGTGTGCGGCAGCTCGCGAGCCGTGCGAGAGGCGTCGTCGATGTAGAGCTGGTTGGCACTCGCGATTCCCGTTCCTACGACGTGCAGGTGAATCCAATCGTACAAGGACACCAACCCCTCGTTTTCGTAGTCCGCGGGTCGAGGCGGGTACGGCGGGCTCGGAGGGGCCGGTGGCGGAGGAGATCGAACGATGGGTGTCGGGTTGTGGCGGTGCGGACGGTGGGTGTGCGGGTTGTGGTCGTGGTGTGCTTTTTTCAAAAAGTGGTAGAGACGACGTCGACTTTCGCTCTCCTCGTCGCCCGAAGCTATAATTTCCTCAGGCGCAGCGTCTAAATCGTCTTCGATTTCGTCGTGCTCGCCGAGGCGTCGACCCGACGAGCCGGACGGCGGGGGCGGAATCAAATATGGCGGCGGCGGCGGGCGCGGCGCGCCGAAGTGCTCGCGCGGTTGCAGCGTGGGGATCGGGATCGTGCCCGAGCAGAGAGATTGGATCGGCGGGATCCCGGACGGCGCGCTCGAGAACGGCACCAAGCTCGAAGTCTTCTCAGTGTACCCAGCGCTGAGTTTTTCGAGCGCCGGCTGGTCCAGGAAGAAGATCAGGTCGTCGGCGTCCGAGTACGTCACGAGCACGCCGATGCGCGTGTAGCGGATGTCCAGCGTCAAATCTTCCAGGAACATGGACACCGAGGTGGGCGTCCCTCGCCCGGCGTCTGCGATCTTCGCCTTGAACTTGAGCCGCACGTACTCGGGGTCGAGCGCGTCCACGCGCGCCTCGCGCTCGATCGCGTACAGCTCCACGGAGTGGTCCTCGTACGCGATCGCCGTCATGATGGACGCGGACTTCAAATCGATCGTCGCTGGGTAGTCGTCGGTCCAGCCCAGCTCGTAGATCGGCGAATTAGAAATTATCGCGTCCATCGCGAGGACCGGCTTGCTCGCGAACGGCCGTCCGGCGTGCGGGTTCGAGTTCCACGCCTGCGACGCGCCCGCTCGTTCGGGCGGGTTGTCGGAAGACTGGTCGTCCGGGTGGTCGAGGTACGGGAACCCGCTCATGTAGATCCGGTCGCCCGCGACGACGTCGTCGTACCCGTCTAGGTTGAAGTCGTACACGAAGAGCATCTTGGACGAGTGCCCGGCGCCAAACGGCATTCCTCGGCCGAGCGCCCGCGCCGCGGACGCGCTCCTAAACCCGTCTTCGGGCATGCGGTAGAACAGCGATCCGCTCGTGTCCGAGCGCGACACCTTGCAGCAGTCGGCCGGGTCGGCTTCGTGCGTCGCAATCTGGTAGACGAACACCTCAACGGCGTCCGTGAACTCGAGTTCGGCGCACGAAGTGACGATCTCGTACGTAAACTCTTTGCTGCTCGGGTCGACGTACGCCATCACGAATTGGCACGCGACCGGGTCCGACGAGCAGACGGAGAGCATGTCCACGACGTCGGTCCCTTTGTACAAGCGGTTGTCGTCCAACGCGCACCTTCGTAGTCCCTGAAACAGCAGAACTAAGTCTTCGTTGTTCACGAGCCCGGGGGCCCCTGCAGACGTCTGGTCTCGGAAATCGCAGTCGGGATACGGGTCCCAAAAGCTCAAAGGAGGCGTGGCGACGTCTTCGACCGTCATCTCGTGAAACGGCTTTGCGCTCCCCGCTTCGCCCAACACCGGGCACAGCCCGCGCGTGTTGTAACAGACGTTCCCGAACGCCGAGTCTGGGTTCTTATCTGCGAACCGCGCGTCCAACTCGAACCCGGCGATCGGGCTGAAGCATTCGCACGTCAGCGTGCCGCGTTGAAAGTTGAAGTGGCTGAACGCTATTTCTGGTTCGGTTGGCGGGTCGGCGCATCGCTTCGCGCACCCAGCCACCGTCCTCGTGTGGGTCTTGTCGTAGTATCGCTCGTCGGTGCTCGCGGGCCTCATCTGCATTCCCACCACGACGTCGCAGCCGCTGGTCTGGTCCGGCACCGGCGCGTTGCGCGTGAAGAAGTCGGTCGCCGACTTGAGACACGCGTCGTTCGCGGCGAAGTGGCCTCCCGAGACCACGTCGACGGTCGGCTTTACGGGGTGGTCCCAGCGCCAGGTGCGATCGCTCTCGCTTTGCTGCAGTCGACGCTCGTTCGTCCGTGGGATCGCGTTGAGTTTCATTCCGCACACGCAGTACGCCTCCTGCAGGACTTTGTCCGTGAAATCGAACGCTCTGTCGCTCGCGCCCTGCCAGTCGTTGCACTCCGGCTGCGTGGGCACGCACTGCGTGTCCGCGCCCGTCCGCCCGTGCCCCTGTTCGCAAAGCGTCTTGCATCGCGTCACGTTCGCGAACCCGTACCAGTACTTTTCGTCGCCGATCGGACCGGTCACGCGGTTTGTTTTGACGGGCTCCTTCTTCGAGACGTAGAAGCTGGTGCGGACGCGGCAGCAGTGCTTGTCGGGCACGAGGCTCGAGCAGTCCGCGATCGGAGGGCCCGAGAACGAGCGCATCTGCACGTCGCCGTAGTTCGGCTGGTGGAACGAACCGGTCCACTGCACGATGCGCGAGCGAGTCTCGCCCGGCGTCCGACACCCCCCGACGGCGTCCTCTTCGTATATGTCGCCGTGAACGGCGAAGGGTGGCCACGAGGCTTGGCCCTCGTCGGACCACTCCCAGCACTTCACGACCGAGGCGTCCGCGTCCACCTCCGGCGCTCTGGGCAGCAGACCGGACGCGCACTGGTATTCGAAATCCGGCGGAGGAGGGGGGTTCGTCACGATCGGGGGAAAGGGCGGAGGGGGCGAGGGCGGCGGGTACGCCAAGCCGCTGTTTCGCAGCGACGCCAAGATCTTGGTGGGCGTGAGCACGTTCGAGCCCTCCGAATCGGGCGAGCAGCTCAGCTCGCCGTCGTCGTCCGAGAGGAACTCGGACCAGTACAGACAGACGCGCCACCCGGGGTGCGCGTCGATCCCCGTGTCCGACGTGTCGCCCTGGAGATCGGGTCGGCAGTCGGCGCCCGACGGGGGGCGCGAGAGGGCGCCGTTCGAGCTCGACGGCAGCGCCTTGTCGAAGTGGCCGATGTCGAGGATCCGTCGAGCGTACTCGAAGTACGACTGCCAGAGGGTGAGCTGATGCTGGTCGCGCGTGGCAAAGAAGAGCGAGCAAGTGCCGAGCGCGGGCTTGTCGCTCTCGTCCGAGACTAGCCACACGGCGTGCATCGCGATGCGCTTGCGCGCTTCGAAGTACTCGGAGCACTCGGCCATCGTGACGCGCTCCACCGCGTCCATTGGCTCAAGGTTCGTGAAGCCTTCGGGGCGCTCGTCGACTTCGGTCTGCGCCGGACTGAGGCGGCCGTACGAGAAGAGCGCCGAGGGAAGCGTCGAGGTCGTTTGGAGCTGGACGAAGTCCTCCGAGTTGAGCGAGTGGCTCGACGTGAACCGGTCGCATTCGTACGCGCACACCGAACGCGAGTAGACGCCGCTCGTCACCAGATCGCGGACGACGTTCACGACGGCGACCTGCGACGCGGAAACGAATATGGGGAGCTGCTCCCCGCAGGCGCTCGGCGCGCAGGTGATGGCGAACATTTCGTCGTCGCGGATTGGCGGGACCTGATTGAGGCCGGGCGTGAACGCGCGGATGCCGCTCGTTTCGAGCGGCGGAATCGCCGGCGGGAAGGGAGGTAGGGACCTGTGAACAGTTCCGTGAACAGCGTCGTGAGATGGGAATCAACAAGGATGGGGAGTGTTCGAATGCAGAGCAAGCGCACGGTAAAGGCGGCGGCGGAGGCGGCGGCGCCCCCGGCGGCGACGGTGGTGGCGGTTTCGCGTGCGCTAGGTTCAGATAGTCGAAGGTCTCGGCAAACACAGCCGCCGAAGCGCAGTCGCCGCGCGCGTCGCAGCGTTCGCGACAGAGCACGTCGAACGGCGCGCTGGAAACGTCTTCGTGGAACGACTCGCGCACGCTCGACGACTCGAGCGTGTAGCCGGTGCCCACCGGCGACCCGACGCAGAACTGCGACTTGGTCGGCAGCTCGGTGCGCTTCGAGTAGATGAGCGTTCGGCCCGACTCGTCGGGGCGTGTGAATTCACAATACTTTACTTTGTGCCACTCCGCGGTGCTGTTCTTGTCTCGGATCCACTCCGTGTCGTGCTCGTATTTGAAGAAGTCCATCTCGAAGCAAAAGCAAGTTCCCAAGTCGGGGTCGAAGCGCACGGTCTCGAGCGCGACTCGGCGCCGGACGGCGTCGATCGCGCACCGGGAGAGGCACCTGTCCAGCGTTCGAGTCGAGTACAGCTCGGTCGCGCCGGCGTAGTTCATGTTTTGCAACGTGCCGACCCCGATGTCGATGTGCCGCTCCCAGAGCTTCGAGTGGAACACCGTCGACTGGAGCTCGGGCACGAAGAGGCCGCGGCCCTGCTCGCGCTTCATGGCGTACACGTGCGCGTCGCGCGGCTGGTCCTCCGCGATCTTGTGGAACTTTTGCAAGAAGGCCATCGCTCGCGTGTCGTCGGGCGGCACGTGGCTCGTGTAGTTGCGGTGAACCGACGCGGTGTCGGTGTCGCGGTACGCGTAGCACGAGCAGAGGCCGTTGTCGAACGCTCGGCCGCCGTGGTTCACGATCGTGAAGTCGACGGCCATGAACTCGGCCTCGTCCTCGTGCCGGCGCACGCAGTAGCTCGAGCACACGTCCGCCCAGAACGCCAGGCCGTCGCTCGTACTAGGGCTCGTGTTGTTGGCCAGCGTTCTCCACGTCTCTCCGCTCTCGATCGGGTACCAGTCCGGCCGAACGTCGTTGAACCACTCGAGCGAGCGGTTGGACAGCAGCATGCCGTCGCGCGACCCGGACAGGTCTCGGTACCCAGAGGCCAGGTGCGCGGTCTTGGCCTTCGCCGCGGGCGCCTCCACGAAACGGGAGATCTCGTAGTCCTCGCCGTACAAATACGAGTGGCCCTGGCCGACGGAGCGCATCGAGCCGCGCTGCAGCACGCTGTGCGCCGCGTACATCACCGCCGAAGAGACGACCTCGGTCGCTCTCGCGCGCACCTCGATCTCCGACCACGCGTCGAACCCGGTCCCTTCGTTCGCGGTCTCGTCTTCCGTGAAGCAGTGGCAGCCGCACGAGGCGTAGTAGCCCGGAGGTAGCGGCGGCGTCGACGGCGAGGGCGGCGGGAGCGGCGGAGGCGAACGGGGGCCGGGAGACGGCGGGGGAGAGCTCGGCGGGCTCGGGGGAGGCGCCGGATTGAGCTTCGTTGCCAAAAACTCGCGGACGCCCTCTTGCACGTCTTGCGCTCGGCGATCGCGTCGCTGCCGCCCCGTGTATCTGGACGCTGTGAGAGGATCGAACTGGTACCCATATTGATCAAACTGATCGGAGTTGTAACAAAACATGGAACGTTTGTTGTCGTTAACATCGTCGTCTTCTTTCGTCTTCCACCGGGCGCGATCGTCATATCGCGTCCGTGCATTAAACGTACAAAGCGCTTGGCTGCTGTCCATAAAAGGTGTCGCGCTGCTGCTGAACGCAACAAAATCCGGATCGCAAGAATATCCGGCGATGAGACTGCACACATCCACGCACATGTCCAGATTTTTGATGGGTAGCCACGTTCCCGTACTGTTGATGTAGCTGCAAGCGTCGTACACTCCGTTGACGCTTCTTTTCCAGTGATAGAAGGGCAGAGGCAAAGGACGGTAGTCTGCAAACGGAATCGAAGCGATCGCGTACGTCTGTTGCGGCGGAGTGGAAGAAGCCTCCTCGTTCGTGAACCCTCGCACGTACAGCGGCGGCAAAGGCGATGGCGGAAAGGGAGGCGGCAAACTAGGAGGAGGCGGAGGGCGCGGCTCTATCGAAAACTTGACGTGGTCGCCGAGGACTCGAGGGCCACAATCGCTGCAGTCCGTTCCTATTCACACCCGCACAAGGGGGGGGGAGAGGTCGGCGCGCGCGGGATGAGCATGTGGGGTTCGAGTTCGACATGTGAAGCTTACCGTATCCACACCCTCCCTCGTGGTTGTAATAGATGTACACGTTGTCCTCCTCGCGATGCATGTACCCAGCCGAGAAGTTCCTCCGCATGGACGTCGGGTCGCCGCCGTCCTCGCAAATGCCGTTGCGGCTCTGGCCCGTCCACTTCACGCGCCCTTGAATAGAATCTCTCAGGCACGAATCGGAGCAAAGGATCTTGTTCTGTATGTCGCGCGGCGGGCACAGCTCGTCGGAGCACTGCGTTCCCAAGTCGCACGCGAACATCGCCTTCCCGGTCGCGGCGTCCGAGCCGGTCGGCTGCGAGTTTATTCCGCCGTCGGAGCAGAATTGGGTGAACGGGCACACGTCGTCCTTGTTGCACGCGACCAGCTTCGGCGGAGACGGCGCGGGGGAGGGCGGCGGAGGCGGCGGCGGCAGCGGCGACGGCTGGCGCGGCGAGGCGCTGTACGAGGCGTCCGACACCGTGTCGATCGTGAACGGCCCGCAGTCGGTAGCGTCCGTGCCGGCTCCGCAAAGGTGCGTGACTTGGCCGGGGCCGAGCGTCACGAACACCGACTCCTTCTCGGGCGTCGAGGGCCGCCCGTCTTGGCACAGCCCGTCGCGCGCGTAGGCGCACGAGTCGTCGCCGGGGAACGAGGCACCGGTGCGCCCGATCTCGCCTCGGACGCCGCATTGAATACACTGGGTAGAATATGCGCAGAGCGCGGGCGAGAACGAGCCGTGCCCGCCGTCTCGGCACAGGAGCACGTCCTCGGTGCAGGCGGTCGAGCAGCCGTCGAACGTCGTCGTCCCGTCCGTGTCGTTGAAGACGAAGGGCGGCGGCGGGCGCGGCGGAGGAGCGGAGGGCGGCGGCGGCGGGGGAGGGGGGAGGTAGGATTCCCCAGTCACCGTGAAGGCGCGCAGCCTCGAAAGGTGCTCGGCGGCGCACGTGAGCGCGCACGTCTCCGACCCGTCGTCCTCGCCGAAGCACTGGTAAGCATGCATCGGTCCGGTTCTGAGCGAGAGGTCCATCGTCCGCCCGTTCACGAGGCGCTGCTTGATCGCCGACACGGCGCCCTTCGTCGTGTCCCGGTCGTTCGGGAGCTGGACGGGGTACCAATCTTCTGTGAATTTAAGAGGTGGTGGGGGTGCAAACATAGTCGGCGGTGGCGACGGAGAATTCGCGCAGGCGCACCTCGGGTGCTCGCTCATCGCGCACCGCCTGCGCGTAAACGCGTTCTCTTCGTCGATCGTGAAACGGTAGGTTCCGCCCGACTTCGAGCCAAAAGCACAACCAAGGAAACAATCCGATTCTACGTCCGTCCCTTCGCACGTCGAGGTCGTCACGAGGAGGTGCGACGAGTACCCGGAGTTCTCGGCGGCGAATCGCCGCACGATCTCTTGGCAAATGTCAAATGCCACTAACTCACAATCAACGTCGGAATCGAGCTCGGTGTCTCGGAAGCGCTCCGCATACTTGAGCGCCGGGGGCGGCGGGCGCGGATTTGGAGCCCGAGGAGGCGTCGGCGGCGGGAATGGCGGAGCGGGAGGGCTCGGCGGCGCGAGCGTGCAGATCCGCTGGTACTGGGCGTTGATCGCCGCGTGTTGTATTGGCGAGCACTCGCGCAGCAGGAACGAGAGGCAGTCCGAGGTGGCGCACTCTTCACGCTTGCAGTGGGTGTAGGAATCGTGGTCTTGCCCGCCCACATACTCTGCATCACAGCTGTGAAAACAGATCTCCATGCACAGGGGCGCACGTATTCCGACTCCGAAAATGAGCTGGAACTTGCCAATTTCGTCCAAAAAGTTGGAGCAGATCTCGCGGTGAACGTGCCCTTCGCCCGCTTTGCCGTCGCAGACTGCTTCTGTGAATGGAACCACGGTCTCGCGTTTATATATAGAGATCGCGTGCCTCGTCGCGGAAGGGGGCGGGGGTGGGGCTCGCTGAGGGTCAAAGTAGCTTCGTGTGGTCGCTCCGGGCGGAGGCGGGGGCTGCGAATACAAACACAAAATATGTCAGAGTGCGTCGCGCTAACAATTCAATGCAATGTGTGCAAGGAACAAATAAGCATGTCAGTGTACACAGCATCGGTCTATGAATGGCATTTGGTTCGCATCCCAAGTGAAGAACCACTTTTTGATCTGAAATATTTTGGCCAAGTTGTAAGAGTTGGAGACTCAGAAAAGACAGTCAAAGACCGTTGGAACAAAGAAATCCGAGATGCATTTGATTTTGATAGAAAAGTTGGATTGTTGCATTGCATAAGAGTTTATGGAGTCGACGCCTTTGACAGAACAATACTTGCATCCATGCAAGGTTGTCAAGAGGATGCGCAAAATTGGGCAGATAGCCTGGAAACGAAGTTGATACGGGACAATGGAGGCGTGCTCAAAGACACCCAAAAACGGTTGAGACAAACGTTGAACATTTTGCCTGGCGGCAAAGGAAAAAGTTGGTGGAAAGCAAATGCAGCGCTCAGATCCATCAAGTTCAGCGATTTCCAGGCTCATCTGCTTGATTTCGTAAAACAGCACAGTACTGCATACGTGCGCCAATCGTATGTGTGCGACGACGGATACAGGCTTGGTGTAGTTGTATCCAGTGTGCGCAAAGGTGGTTTTTGGAAAGGACATCCAATGGAATATTGCATACTTGAGTGGATCAACTCACAGCCAGGTTGGGCCTGGGTTGCAAAGGATTCGGAAGAGTACCACAAGGTCATGGTTAAGGTTGGACACGTTTCGCAGGAGAAGAGCAACAATTGTGGAAAAATTCTTCGCACTTGGTGGAATGATGCTGATAGCAGTACAAAGAAGTCGGTTTCGGCAAAAACCACGGAAACAAAACGATTGAATGGAGATTATGACTCCGAGAATGCAAAGTTGCGATACGAAAAGGCAATTGAAAACGGTCATGATACCCTCAACAGTAGACTTCAAAAATGGAGAAGTGAAAATCCAGAGGAAGCAAAACTCATTCGCGCAAAAACCAAAGCTACTATATCAATGCCTGGATGGAAAGATGCTCAATCCAAGCGTATGAAAGAAAAGGCGCAAGCCGAGACAACTGAAGCAAGAAACTCACGACTTGAAAAATACAAATCCACTTGCATGAGTAAAAGAGCTGAAAAGGAATCTAGTATGTCGCCAAAACAGATTGCCAAAGCATCCAAATTGAGAGCTCGAAAAGTCGAATTGAACAATATTGTGCTTGCACAGCTCAAGCTTGTTCCGGGATGGGAAAATGCAGTCCAAAGAGATATACCAAGAGCAAGAAGCATGGGAGCAATTCCGAAAAGGTTTGAGGGGAACAGTAGTGTGCATGGCATGAGTTAGATTTGCATGCTTCTTACCGCCGCCGCAGCTGCGACCGTGAGGACGCCGTCGGCACGTTTGGAACTGTGAAACACGCGCGTACGCTATGAGTATGAAAGCGGGCGGGGTAGGGCTGGTATTTTCACAGTAGCACTCACTCGCAGCTTTCCAGCGTCGCGTACATCTTGGTCGCGACCGACGAGGACGTGGACCATACGAGGATGCAGCGGAATTCGCCCTGTTTGTATACGAGGGGGGTCCCTCCTTCGGTATACCAATGCGTCGTGACATCGCCGTCGCTCGAATCCGGACTCGCGGCCCAAAAACTGTATATGCCCTCTTGCCTGGCCAACCCGATCATGAAGCCAGCCTCGAGCGCGGTGCGCGGCCTAGGAAGCCCGCCCGACCCGGCGGGCGCGTTTCTAGGAGTTTGAGCCGCGATTTCGGCCGCGTCGGCGTGCGAAAGGATTCTCGTATCGTATCTCGTCGTAGGTAGTTGTAAGCACAATTCATCCGCAAGCCCCGGTTGTGGGTCGTGACAAATGTCTTCACTCTGGATTTGCCTAGTCAGCAGAGCCGCTCCGAAGTCGGCAGGCTTGCATGCACCCGCATTCTTTAGCAAGAAGCACCTTCCGGACAGGTAGGTCAACGAGAAGGGGTTCGCCCGCTTGTGCGCGAACGCGCGGCAGTTGGACGGGTTTTCGAGGTCCGTGTCAATGTTCATGGCCTCGCATAGCGCTTCGCAGACTCCGATCGTCACGCCGGGGATCCCATCTGTCAATTGATTCATGATCGGGTGGTCGACCAACGCTTCGGACATCGATTCCGTATACTCGAATTTCCTGACCATCAGACGACGTCCGTAGGTTCCATAGCCGCCACCCGTGCTCGTGCTCGTGCCCGTGCTCGTGCTCGTGCCCGTGTCCGTGCTCGTGCCCGTGTCCGTGCTCGTGCCCGTGTCCGTGCTCGTGCTAGTGCTGGTGCTCGTGATCGTTCCCGTATTCGTCGTAGCGGACGCGGAAGGGCTCGCGACGCTCGCTTCGTACCCGCTTCTTGTGGTCGTCGCGGACGCGGCGGCGGAGAGCTCGACCGCCGCCGCCGACGCGCGCATCTCCGTGATGGCTCCGTCCATGATCCGCCTAAGGATTGGGTTGCTTTCGCCAAGCTGGTCGATGAGCGCCTGCGTCGACGCGACCGTCTCGTCGATCTCGCGAAGGTACTCGTCCTCCTCCGAGAGCGCGCTCGCTTGGTAGATCGATTGAGTTCCCGTCCTGAAGCGCTGCCGATTCGCGTCGAGGGCGTCCATGCTGGACTGCACCGTCGTGGGAGGCGGAGGCGGCGGGCTCGGAGGCAGGATCGACGCAAAGCAGCTCGACGCCTTCTTCCTCTTCTCGGTGATGCGACGTGTGAACACGCACGCCGCGCGGTTCTCTGTGAACGTCGCGTCCGCGTTCTCGCGCTGCAAGTCCAGACCGGCGCCGAAGAATTCGGGGGTGGGGAGCGGAGTGCCTGCGAATAGGACGGGGGGAGGGGGCGACCGGTCGGCTGTGAATAGACGAGCTTAGAACGGGTGAGGTGTAGCACTCACATGGCTCTCCATTGGTATAATATGGAGGCGGTGGTTGAGGCGGCGGCGACGGGTACGGCGGCGCCGGTCCGTATCGCACGAGTCCTTGCGGCGGAGAGGGCGGTGGAGGAGGCGCCGGAGGCTGCATGTCGTACGCGTGTCGCCAGCCGACCCCAGGAACGAATCGCAGCCCGGGAGCGCGTTCGAGGACCTTCTGAATGATCGAGCACGAGAGCGGCTTTTCCTCGCAGAACTCGTTGGACAGCGCCGACATTCCCGATCGAACGCGCATTTGCGCGGCGAACGTAAGGAAGGAGTCGCCTCCCTCAAATAATTGGACTTCGAACGTGGTTGTTTGAGTCGTGCAGTTGGCGTGCGCCGATCGAAACCCGTCCGCCCCCAGGACGTCCGGATTGAGGTCGGCCAGCGCCACCATCGTGTTGAAGTCGTCTGCGAGCAGAACGTCGCAGGGTCAGCATGTCTAAGTGTAATGGTTCGTTCTAGTGTACTTACGTTTGATGTTCGACGTGCTGTCGCCGGCGCACGTGCCGAGGCACAGCTCCATGTTCTTCCTGCACTCCACGCGGTCCGCGAAGCACATGGCCCACGTAAGGCCGATGTCGTGCAGCGAGCGCGAAATCGAGCCGAAGACTTCGTGTTTGAATCTTCTGCAGGAATCCCACGCCCACTTGGACGTGATGTACGAGAGCGAGTCGGTCGCGTAGTCGGCGTAGCTGGCCGGGTGGACGTCGGCCTCTGACCCGGCGTCTGTGGTTCTCCAGATGCGGCACATCCTCCAGGTGAAGGGGCCGGCCATTTGCTCTTCGGGTTTCTTGTACGCCTCCAGGTCGTCGCCCACGGCCTGGTCCCACCAGTGCGCTTCGGGGTCGCGCTTGAGCCACGACTCGGCGGCGTCGCGCGCCTCGTAGCCTCCGGCGGACGCGCCCAGCTCTCGTCCGCGCTCCTCCATCTTGGCGGCGTACGCCTCGACCAGGTCGAGGTCGAACTGCTCGAAGCCGCGCGGGTAGAGCCGGGCCCACTGGCGGAAGGGGAGCTTCTCGGCGCCGCGGGGGCCGCACAGCGTGTCGTAGAACGAGCCGTTCACCATGCAGCTCTGCGACACGTTGCCGTAGAAGCCTTCGAAGCTGTCGGAGTTGAATAGCGAGGCCGTGGCCGCGGCGACGAGCCAAATGAAACGCAGCTCTGGAAAACGACAAACAAAGCAGGCGGCGCAGCCGCTGCCGCTCAGGCTGGGGAAGATCTGGTCGAGGTCGGACACGCCCAGGTCGAAGCTCTGCCCTCCGGTGAACGAGCGGCCCGTCCGGCTGTTGAGCGTGGCTTCGAGAATGCTTGCGTACCGCTGCGTCACCTGCGGGATGCTCGAAAAAATCCACCAATCGGACGTCGCGTCCGGCCCGCGGAAGCACTCGATCTCGGCGCACCGCAGCTGCTCGCCCCACGAGTTCCAGCTGAAGAACTGGAACATGCACACGACCGCGTCGATCGCCGCCGTGAGCAGCGGCACGCCTATCTCGACGAGCATGATCAGAAGGAAGTCGATGCCGATCGAGAGGATGGTCTGGAGAAGCCCCGACTTGACGGCGAGTTTGAGTATGTCGAAAAAGGTCTTGAGAATAGTGAACAACGCGTCGAACACGAAGACCGCGCTGGTCTCGACGACGTTGTAGGCGACGGCGAAGAAGAGATCGGCGAGCGCGCCGAACATGACGATTGCCTGCGTGCCCAGGCCGTCGAGCGCGCCCACTAAGTCGCTCACGTCGAACGCCGGCACGTCGAAGTCGAGTCCCTGCGTTTCGGACAGCCTCCTCGCCGTGGCGGTGCCTATGACGATCGAGTTTTGGGCGCTCTCGCTGTCCGAGGCGGCGAGGCGCGCGTCGTAGGCGCTCGCCCGTCCGCACCACGCCATCGACGCCTGGTCGCCCGGGTCGCACTCGAATCCGCCGTACGGCAGAGCATCGTCGGAGATTATTCCGCCGTAGCGCCGCCGGAGGAAAATGAGCGAGAAGGCTTCGAGGACGAGGAAGACGGCCGGCTCGAAAATGTAGAAGACGGCTCCGTTCCACAGCGGGACGATCGCCGTGTTCGCGAGGTCGGAGACCGGGTTCCATACGAGCGCGAACATGTTCCACGTCACCTCGACCAGCTGCAGAGAGTAGGCGGCCATGTCGAACGCGCCCTCGGGATCGGACGACGGCCAGAAGAATACCTGGTGCAGTATGAACACGCCGAGTATGGCGCCTATTCCCAACAGCAGCGTCCTCACCGCCGACGTGAAGAGCGAAATCGCGGTCAAGAAGCGTCCGAATCGCGAAGGCACTGTTTTCAAATTGAGAATCGCATCCTCTTGACTCAGAGGCATTTACGAATTCAGAGGAAACCACGCGCGCGATTTTTCACCGCGTTCTTTTATTCCTGCTCGCTAATTGATTTAGCGTGTGTGTTTGTTATGGTATTGAACGAGGAACTCATACACATGCCATGGCAGACCAATTTTTTTCTGGTTTGCTGAGCGGCGCGTTTTCTACCGTGCGAGGACCTAGCTTTTCGCGTCGTTCGTCGCGGTCCAAGACCCAGCCAATCGCGCCGGCCGATCCCGCGCCGGCGCCCCTTCCGAAGCCCCGGCCCCAGCCCGCTCCGAAGCCTCAGCCCCCGGTGGCACCACGAGAATTCCCGAAACCACCTTCGCAAGACCGACCGCTCGCTAATGTAGCGAAGAAGGCAGAGCTCGCCGCCAACAAGACCGGGTCGTCGCACGCGTCGTACACGGCGTGGAGGTGGTTCATCGAGGTGTCCTGTTGCGTGTTCGTGGTGTTGGCGGTGATCTGGGGAACCGTGCAACTGTTCAGCTTGCTGAACCTGCTTGGAGTGTCGCGCGAGCCGCCGGGACTGGTTCACAAAATAGAAAACGTTGATTAGAATCCGACTCCATACTCTTCCTGGAGATCATGCGTGTTATCGACCGGCTCAGCGGCAGCCTCGCGCTCCGAGAGGCGCTTCGTCCTCTCTTCGCGTCGGCGCGTGTCCAGCTCCTTGCGCCGCCTTTGTGCAATCTCGAGACGGCGCCTCTTTGCGACGCGCGCCGCTTTCTGTGCGACCCGCTCTCTGCCGCGCGCCAGATCTTCCAGCTTCGCCTTCGTCGCGAGAAAGCTCTCGTAATATTCGGAGCGTCGCAGCTTCATTGGAAGCTCGTTCTCGGAGTCGGAGTCGCTTCGGTCGGGGTCCATTTTTTCTGCGTACTGGGGCGGAGCGGAGCACGGTCCGCCGGACGTTTCTGCTTGTAATAAAATGTTTACAATTGCATTTATTTACTTTTCCTAGCCCCACTGGAACATTTTAAGATAAGAACGGATTACGACCTTATTTAGTAAAAAAGCAAACGCGAGAGCCGGGGCGCGCTCGCGGCGGTCGATACACGAGGCGGTGGGCGGACGCGAGCAAGGGCGGAGACGCCATGCACCTGGACTTTTTGTGGATAGAAAGTGCTTGGTTTGTGACGTGCTCGCAATTGCGAGCACCCGGCTCGCTTTTATTACCGTTCGTACTTTAAGACTTTAGGACTTCCCACAGAGTTGGCGCTCGCGTTCGTTGTCACAGAGTTGGCGCTCGCGTTCGTTCTCACAGAGTTGGCGCTCGCGTTCGTACTTTTGCAAGCACCTCACAAACCAAGCACACAATCCAGGTGCATGGCGTCTCCGCCCGCGCACCGCACACCGCCCACGCCCTCGCGTACCGACCGCCGCGAGCGCGCCCCGGCTCTCGCGTACGCGCCGAGCGTTCGGCACGCTCTCTTCGCGTCCATTCCGCCCGCGCTCGCCTCCGCGCCGCGCCCCGGCCATGCGCACCGACATGCGCGCGCATCGCGCACCGACCGATCCATGCGCGCGCACCGACGACACTTTGGAGGCTCGCTGCCACGCTGCCACCTCCCCTTTCACACTCCGTAACACACTCACGTGTGCCCCGTGTGTCTCGCAAACGCTTTCAGATGCCGCGCTCCTCCCGTTCCAATCCAGTCGATCTCGTCGTCGATCACGAGTACGAGGCCCGAATCTCAGCGATAAAGGTCGGCAAGGGAGCCGGATCCGCGATCGGAACAGCGTTTGGAAATTATCTGGCACAGGGGAACAACGAAGCGCTCGGAACGGGCGTGATGAAGGGGCTCAAGGAAAAGGCCGAGCTCTTGGAGTCGCCCATCCGCAAGACGGGAACGAAGAAGACCGCCGCTGCTCCGGGAGCCCCCAAGAAGGCGTCCACGGTGCGCAAGTCCAAGACCCCGCCCAAGGCCATCGCCATGGCCCAGAACGTCCAAGAGATTTGAAGATGTGGTATAAAATAAATACTACGTGCTTACTTACCGCTCCTGTTCACCACGCCGGCGAGCGTCCTTTGTCGCTAACGATGTGGCGTGAACGAGAGCCGGGAATGCGCGTGACTCATGTCGATTGTTTACAACAGTTTCTCGTCCGCAGAAGAGGCACTCGCTTCGCTCGGCGGCGGAAAACTCAAGGTGCGCAAGCGCGACGTCACCCGTGCTTGCCGTCGCATCGCTGCCGCGACAGGTGTAGATTTTCGCTCGTTCGGAGGACCCAACAAAGACTATTCACTGTTCTGCACTCTAAGAATCTTTGACAAGACCTTGAAAGTGGTCCAGACGCCCACCGCGCTCATCTTCTTCTCCGATGCACTGTTCGAGTTCGAGGAGGAACTCCAACGTGTAGCGCGCACGTGCATTCAGAAGGGGGTGAACGTGGAGCCGTTTGTGACGCGGTTCCCGACAATGGATCACAGCGACGGGTACAGGATTCCCCGGTCGTACCACATCCGATGTCACGGATACAGACAGCTATCGCGCGGCACGTTGAGTGGCTTTCGTGTCTTCGTCTGACCTTGACGGCCATTGGCCTCCTTGGCCGCCGGGCTATCGTATGGTGTGGGTGTAGGTCCACGCCCTCAGCGAAACGCGTCTGTCAAAATATGTTGTAATTAGTATAAAATAAATACTACGTGCTTACTTACCGCTCCTGTTCACCACGCTGAATCTCAGCAGCGCGGTCGCGAGCTGCTTTTGCACGAGCCGCCTGCCCACTTCGTCGAGGCCAAACTCCACGGAGCGCAAGGTGAGCGCTCGTATGGCGCGTTCGCACGCGTCCGTCGTCAAAGCGGCGACCGCGTCGTCGTTCTCGTTGAGGAGCACGTGCAGCGCCCTGGTCGTAGTCTCCTCCTCCACCACGGACTCCATCGACTCCGTCTCGAGCAGAAAACGCGCCGAGTTCGCCTGCGCGTCTCCTTGCGAAAGGTCCAGGAAGAGCGTGCTCGGTCCGTACCAAGCGCTGCTGTGTCCGGGGGATACCTCCGGAAGCGCGCGTTTGAGGACGCGCGCGCTGAGCGTCGCGCAGTGCGCCGCCGCGCCGACTCCGTCCGGGAGCATGGCCGAGAACGCGCGCAGAGGAGGAGCCGAGCACAGGTAGCGCGCGATCGAGTACGGAGTCGATTCGTGCTTCGCGCACTCGCTCCTCGTGCGAGACGCCGCGTCGGAGCATGCGATCGGCACGGCGCGCCAGAGCGCGGCGTTGCGGCCGAGGTAGAAGTTCCGCTGCCCTCCGAACGACCTTCCCCACCCAGCCTGCAATCCGAGGTAGGTAGCGAAGTGCATGTCGTCTCCGCGCGACGCGGCCGGAACGACGAGTTCGCAGTGCGTGATCGCGGGGCTCGGTTGCGCCAGCTGCACGATGCGATCAATGAGCATCTCCGCGCCCGACCACGCGGGGTCCGGCTGGTCGCTTCCCTCCAAGCACAGCAAGTAGACGACCGAATCCAACGGCCCCGCGCTGGAGAGCGACATTTTTGCGAGCTCCGTAAACTCCTGTTGCGAAAGGCCTAAATTCACCATGCCCGATTCATCCCCGGTTTCCTCTCGTTTTAAGGGCGGCCTCGACATACAAATCATTTTTGCTCTCGTGTCAACGTCTCAGGCGACCGATCGCGGCGTCGATCAGCGAGTCCGTCAGCGACTTGGACGTGTCCATCGAGCTGGAGTCGCGTAGGGCCCGCTCTCTTTCTTTTGCTTCGCGTCGAAGTCGGGCGTACTCCGCTTCTTCCTGTTCGAGTTCGCGTAGATTTGAGCCATTGTATAGTTTGAAGTCGTAGCTATTGGCTATTTGGTATTTCTCGATTGGAAATGGCAAAGAAAGGCTGCGGAGGTGGAGGAGCCCGATTACTATGCCGCATGCCACGTCTATCATTGAGATCAGGCGGTCCAGCGGCTCGTCTAACTCGGTAACCTCGTTGATTCTATCTCTATCTATTAGATATTGTACGAATTCGCGCACGTCGTCGTTGTATCCGACTGCTTGTTTTGTTTTATCGGATACGGCGGCGTACGCATTGGCTTTTCGTTGATCGTCGCTCATGGTTGGAGTTTCGTATCCTATAAGTAACTCTGGCTTTCCGACTTCTTCCAACTTGTCTATTGCACGGTGCAGTTTGGTAAGCCTGATACTAGCCGCCATCAAGTCTCCCAGGTCGTTTGTCTGTCTCGCCAGCTGGGTTGCGCCCATCATATTATACGTCGCATTGAATACCAACCGCCTCAAAAGAGCATTCAAATCGTCGTGTCGACGCGCTTTGAGCCAATCGGCGTCGGTTCCGATGCGCTGTCCATTTTCGTAGTACAGAACGCGTTCGGGTCTCTGCTGGCGACCTCCTTTGTCTCCTTCGACCAGATAGTCGTAGGAGTGCGCGATCGGATTGTGTCTGTACGAACCCAAAACGACCTTTGCTCCTCGTAACACGCCTTTTGCACGTGCTGTTGTTTCTTCGGCACTGAGGTTGGGGACAAAAAGCTGCCTGCATGCGTCGATCATACTATGGACCTCGGCCAAGAGCGCTTCGCTCGTCGACGGTGAATCGTTACGCTTTGCAAATTCCGGTCTGGGAGGTTCCTCGTACTCGTTTACTTCTTCGTCCATGTATACCTGTTGCTCTGCTTCGGGCGGCGGCTGAGTGTCTTTGTACAGCGTCGGTACCAACGATTCGACGATGTCTAGCTGATGTCCCCACCAAACGTCCGTGTACATGTCCACGTTCGTAAGTACCATCGCACCGGAACCCTCCTCACGGCGAACACGTTCTCTGCCTCTGAACAGCAACGTCCCAAAACTAGCATGGCGACCGCTTTCCTCTCTCAAGAAATCGCAAAACGCTACGAGGTGGTGCGGGTCGAACGTCCTGTCGCCGGCTCTGCAATCGTCCATGTCGAAGTTTGCGATCTTTAAAAATATTTGGTTGAGTGCTTTGACGCTTTTGTCCCAGTAGTCTTCCAAATCGCCGTTCGTTCTCGAGGAGCCTTGGGCGTTCATGGAGCTCGAGGTCCGTTTCGACGTTCGTTCCTGTCTATGCGCGGCGGTGCGCGTACTAATGAGTTTTCGTGTCTTGTAAATATTAAATATTTACAAAAGTATAGAACAATGCAAATCTTGCGCCACCCTCCGCATGACCGGTCGGCCCCCCCCCCTCCCCCGACCGGTCATGCGGAGGGTGGCGCAAGATTTGTATTGTTCTATACTTTTGTAAATATTAAATATTTACAAGACA
>MDTG01129972.1_pt1 | contig 19424 bp, 18 predicted proteins | sample 811421 | NCBI WGS metagenome assembly MDTG01 (sample SAMN05326645, study PRJNA326480) | marine metagenome | isolation source: seawater | place: Pacific Ocean: South East | collected 2011
CTAAAAAAGACGCAAAAGGTGCAGTTGATTCTGTATTAGAAACAATTACTGAAACATTAGTAAAAAAAGAATCTGTAAGTTTTATCGGATTTGGTACATTCACAACTGCTGATAGAGCTGCAAGAACTGCTAAAGTTCCAGGAACTGATAGAACAGTAGATGTTCCAGCTACAACTGTTGGAAAATTCAAAGTTGGTAAAGCTTTAAAAGAAGCAATTGCTAAAAAATAATTTATACAAATAATTTAACTTTAAAAGGGTCTGTTTTTTAACAGACCCTTTTTTTTATTTCTTATTTCAAACTCGCTTTAACTAAAAAAAATAAAAAAAACTATATAATAAAATAAACCTGAAAAAGAGTAGAAATGCCTAATTTTTTTATTTTAATAATTTTTATATGTTTCAATATGCATGCAAATATAATAAGCCCTATTCCTCAAAGTATGCCAACAGATGAAAAAAAAGTAGCATTAGGTAAACTATTATTCAATGATACAAGACTATCAGTTGATAACACAATCTCTTGTGCTTCATGTCACCTCTTAAATGAAGGAGGAGATGATAATAAAAGTGTTTCTACAGGAGTAAATGGATTAAAAGGCGAGTTAAACTCTCCAACTGTTTTTAATTCTGTATTTAATTTTAAGCAGTTTTGGGATGGAAGAGCTGATAATTTAAAAGAGCAAGCTTTAGGTCCAATTTTAAATCCAATAGAAATGGGAAATAATTTTGATACTTTAATCGTAAAACTTGAAAAGACTGAGTATTTAAATATTTTTAATAATATTTATTTAGATGGTATTACACAAGATAATATTGTAGATGCTATTAGCGAATATGAAAAGACATTAATTACACCAAACTCTAATTTTGATATGTATTTAAAAGGTGATACAAATGCAATAACTCAAGTTCAAAAAGAAGGATATGCTATTTTTAAAGAAAAAGGTTGTATTTCATGTCATCATGGAATTAATATAGGTGCTAATTTATATAGTAAATTAGGTGTAATAATTGACCCAAGTATATCTCATCTAGGAATGACAAATAAAGATAAAGAAGAGAAGTTTAAAGTTCCAAGTCTTAGAAATGTAGCAAAAACTGCACCATATTTACATAATGGAAGTATTAAAACATTAAATGAAACTGTTAAAACAATATCTTTATATCAACTTGGAAGAGAACTAAAAGATGATGAAATTTATAAAATTGTAAAATTTCTAGAATCTCTTAATGGAAAAATTAAAGAAGAGAGAAAATAAATATGAAACTTACAAAAAAAATATTTTTCATTTATATACTAAGTATTGTATTTATTTTCTTATTAACTTTATTTGCATATTTATTTAAAATTGAAAATAATATAAAAGATTATAGTATATATAAAACACATTTTTTAAATTTAATACTTTCAGAAAAAGAGTTTAAAAACTTTTTTTTACAAAAAAATAAGTTTATTAATTTTGATAAAATAGTAAATGAAACAAAGAACTTTGAACAAACATTAAGCATTTTAAATACTAGTGATTTACATAAAGATTTTGGAGATGATTTTCTTAAAAAACTTCAGATAATAAACTCTAATTATACAAAAAAACTAGAGCTTATTGAGGAATATAAATCTTCACAAGTTACTATTTTAAACTCAATGTATTATATATTAGATTTAAATAAATCCTTACAACTTGACGAAAAATATGACCTTTCATTAAAAACAAAAATTAATGACATTATGTTCATAATGTTATATAATCTTATTGAAATAGATGTAAATATTGATTCTATTTTAAATAAAATTGATTCTCTTAAAGAAATAAAGTATGAAAATAATGATAAAAGAATAATATACTTTACTCTTCATTCTAAAAAGCTAATAGACTTAATTATTGACTCAATGAAGCTAACAAAAAGTTCTGAAGAGATATTACTTGAAGAATCAATAGTAAGTGCATCTTTACTTCTTGATGAAGTTTATAATGATTATCTACAAAAGAAATTAATAATCTCACTTTTATTTTTTATATCATCTATAACAATTATGATTACTCTTGTAAAAATATCATTTACTACAACCAAATTAAAAAATGAGCTTTTAGCTTATAAATACGCAGTGGAGCATAGTGATAACTCAGTAATATTAACAGATGCAAATAAAAAGATATTATATGTAAATGAAAACTTTGAGACAAATACAGGTTATCTAAAAGATGATATTTTAGGAAAAGACCCTAAAGTATTATCTTCAGGACTAAATTTAAGAGCTACCTATGATGAATTAAATGAAAAACTTCTTTCTGGAAAAAAATGGGAAGGTGAGCTTATAAATAAAAGAAAAGATGGAAGTTTATTTTATGAAAAAGTTTCAATTGTTCCTATTTTTGTTAATGAAAAAATTGAAAATTATCTTGCAATTAAACTTGATATTACAAAGTATATCAAACAAAGAGAAGAGTTAAAAGAGTCATCAATTGTTTTTGAAAATACAGAAGAAGGTATTTTAATTACTGATGCTAATCAAAGAATTATATCTGTTAATAAAGCATTTGAAAAAATTTCAGGATATACAAAAGAAGAGTTAATTGGAAAAAAACCTTCACTATTAAAATCTTTTAAACATGATAGATTCTTCTATAAAAAAATGTGGTTGAGTATTCAAGAAAAAGGTTATTGGAAAGGTAAGATTTACGATTTAATTAAAGATGGTTCTATTATTCCAACATGGTTAAATATTACAGCAGTTAAAGATGAAAATGGAAAAGTAATAAAATATATATCAATGCATACAAATTTACAAGAGATTATAGATAGTCAAGAAAAAGCTGATTATCTTGCATATCATGATAGTTTAACAAATCTTCCAAATAGAATTAAATTAGAAGATCATCTTTCACATGTAATAGCTGTTGCCTCTAGGGATCATCTTACTATGAGTATACTTTTTATTGATTTAGATAGATTCAAAATCATTAATGATACATTAGGACATCAAGTAGGTGATAGACTTTTACAAAATGTTTCAAAACGTATAAGAAAAGTTTTAAGAGATACAGACATGGTTGCAAGAATGGGTGGAGATGAATTTATTGTAGTTCTAGAAACAGCACGAAATAAAAAAGCTGCTGCTTATGTATGTCAAAAAATACTTGATACTCTTAAAGAGCCTATTAAAATTGGAGAACATACTCTAAACACTAGTGCAAGTATTGGTGTTGCTATGTTCCCTGATAATGGAAAAACAATAACAACTTTAATTAAAAATGCTGATACAGCAATGTATCATGCAAAAAGTCTTGGTAAAAATAACTATCAATACTATAATGAAGAGTTATCAATTAATATTCATGACCAATTAAAAATAGAACAAGCTTTAAAACAAGCAATTTCTGGTGATGAATTATATTTAAACTATCAAGCACAATATGACTTAAGAACTAAAGAAGTTATATCTTTTGAAGCTCTTGTAAGATGGGATAGTAAGAAAATTGGCTTTACACCTCCTAATATTTTTATTCCAGTTGCTGAAGATACAGGAATGATTGTAGAAATTGGAGATTTTATTTTTGAAAAAGCTTGTAGTGATTTTAAAAAGTTTAAGCAAATTAATGAAAAACTTCAATATATAGCAATAAATATTTCAACTATACAATTTAGAGATAAGCATTTTGTTAGTAAAATCAAAGAAATTATAAAGAAAATTGATATTCTTCCCTCTCAAATTGAATTAGAAATTACAGAGAGATATATAATGGAGTTTAATGAAACAAATATGCTTATTTTAGATGAGTTAAGAGCATTAGGATTTAGGATGTCTATTGATGACTTTGGTACAGGATATTCATCTATGAACTATTTAACTAAACTACCAATTGATATTATAAAAGTAGATAAGTCTTTTGTTGATGGTATTCCAGAAGATAATAACAATATGCAAATATCAAAAGCAATTATTGCATTATCTAAAAGTTTAGGTTATAGAACAGTTGCTGAAGGTATTGAAACAAAAGAACAAGAAGAGATACTTCTTAGTTTAAACTGTAATATAGGGCAAGGATATTTCTTCTCTAAACCGCTTGATTATGATAATACTATAGAGTTTTTAAATAAGAAAAAATTTAAAATAGCAACTACATAAACTTTTTAGTTTTTCGTGTTGCTATTGCTTCTAATGGATTCTTAGGCCAATAATGTTTTTTATACTTTCCTCTTAACTCTTTTGCAACTTCTATATAAGAATTTTCCCAAAAACTTTCTAAGTCATATGTAATTTGTATTGGTCTTAAAGCTGGTGTTAAAAGATGTACTTGTAGTGAAAGTTGATTATTTAAAATTTTTGGGGTACTTTTCATTCCAAATATTTCTTGTATTTTAACTGCTAAAATTGGCGTTTTAGTATTTGAATAATCTATTTTTATATTTGAGCCACTAGGAACTTTTATACTAAAAGGAGCTAGAATATCTAGGCTTTGCATACTATCCCAAGCAATTAAACCTTGTAGCATAGAAAAAGTATCAATAGCTTCTAATTGTTTTATTGTTTTAACATTTTGTAAGTAAGGTTCTAAAAACTCTTCTATATTTTCTAAAATACTTTTATTATCTAAGTGAGGTAAATTTATATCTAGATCAAACTCATTTTTATTTTCATTAATAAAGTTTACTCTTTGTATTAAATCTTTTGCTTTTTTACTCCAAGTTAATAAATCTAAACCCTCTTTTTTTATTAAATCAATAAATAGTTTAGGATACTTATCTTTTGAAATATTTGTATTTACTTTTGATGAAACTTCAAGTTCTAGAAAATAAGTACTTGTTCTTATATCTAATTTATTTAAATTTTTTTTATAAGAAATCACATCTTTTTTATAAAGATATGAAGAAAAATATTTCTTTATATCTTCAAAATTAATACTTGAAGCTAAATGAATTATAGAGTCTTTTTCTTTAGCATTTATATTAGGAACTACTAAATATTCACTATTAAAAAGTGAATCTTTGGCATTTATAATAGCACCTTTGGCATTACTTAATTTATATTTATTTTCATCTTTTACTCTTATTTTTGCTAATCTATTTGGATATGCGAAAAGAAGTAAAATACCTAACATAGACTTTGTTAAGGACTTCTTCTCTTCTTTAATAGTTTTTAAACTCTTTAACTTTTTATAAAAATACATTGCTTGCTTTAAAACTTGCTTTGCTGTATATGTATTTAAATCTTGAGTAAAAAAATCTTTTTCTTTTAAAACTATATACCTTTCATAAATATCGCAAGAAAAAGATTGTTTTGAAAATATATCTTTTTCAATTAATAAAGAAGCTAATAAACATGCATCATAAGCAAAACCTAAGTCATTTGCTTTTAATATCATATTTGCAAATCTTGGATGAACACCTAAAGAGCTTGCTTCTTCTCCAAATCTTGTAATATTAGCTTTAGAATCTAACATATCAATATTTTGTAATAGTTTAGAAGATGCTTTTATAATATCAGAAGATGGAATATCTAAAAAATTAAGCTCTTGTATCTTTTTAACTCCAAAAAAAGATAAATCTAAAAGTAAACTTGATAAGTCTGCTCTTAATATTTCAGGCTTACTTGATTCTTCGAGTATTCTATTTTTATGCCACAACTTATAGCATTTTCCACTACTTAATCTTCCCGCTCTCCCTGCTCTTTGAATAGCAGAATCATTTGATATAAAACAATATTCTAAATGATTCATATCATTTGATGGATTAAACCTTATTTGTTTTTCCATCCCACTATCAATTACTATTTTTATACCCTCAATTGTAAGAGATGTTTGTGCTATATTTGTAGAAAGAATTACTTTTCTATTATTTTTGCTATATATTGCTTTATCTTGTTTTTCTTTGGAAAGATTTGAGTATAAAGGAAAGATATCAATTTTTTCAAGCTTTAGTTTTTCTTCAAGCTCTTTTATCTCTTTAACCCCAGCTAGAAAAACAAGAATATCTCCCTCATCTTCTTTTATAGCTTTTAAAATCGTATTCAAAACAATTGTATTTAAACTATTAATATCAGGATGCTTTATATTTGTTTCTAAATATATATTCTCTACATCAAACATTTTACCTTTACTTGTAATTACAGGTGCATTATCTAATAATACAGATAATTCTTTTGAATTTAGTGTTGCTGACATAAGCATAATTTTCAAATCATCTCTTAGTATTTCTTGCAACTGTAAAGATAAAGCCAATGATAAATCACTATAAATACTTCTTTCATGAAATTCATCAAAAATAATCAAAGCTACATCTTCTAAAGCTTGGTCATTTTGTATTTTTCGTACTAATATACCCTCAGTTACAACTAAAATCTTTGTTTTTTTAGAAAAACAACTTTCCATTTTAACTTGATAACCAACACTTTGCCCTACTTCTTCTTTTAGCAGTTTTGACATTTGAGAAGCAAGAGTTCGTGCAGCCATTCTTCTAGGTTCTAGCATAATTATAATTTTATCTTCAAGCCAGGCTTCATTAAGTAAAGAGATTGGAACAAGAGTACTTTTCCCAGCTCCTGCAGGAGCTTGTAATATTAATCTTCTGTTTTTATTTAATACATCTTTTATTTCAGCTAAGACATCATTTATAGGTAATTTTTTTATAAATCATCCTCTATTTCTTCATTTTTCTTATCTTCAATCCATAATATTGTAGCAACTTCAATTAGTTTTTTTGATATGTTGTGTGTATAGGTTAAATCATTTATTAAGGAAGTTGCCATTTTACTTGTAATATTATTATCTCTAATTAAAGTATCAATATCACTATTTCGTAAATCATCTTCTCTTAAAATATCTTCTTTTAATAGATTTAAAGTAGATAAAACTGTAATATCGTTTTGATTATTTCTTAAATCATTTATTATATTTATTGTTTTTGCAATATTTATTCTAAGATTATTATACTCTTCTTTTATATATGGATTATCTGATTTTAAGTAAAAAGATAAGTTTTTATGTAACTGTGTAATATACTTAATAGCCTCTACAATATCTCTAGATGCTAGCTTATAATTATATATTTTATTCTTAAAATCTTCATCCATATTCTCTTGTGCTAAAACAGAAAAATGAATAATTTCGCCATATAAAGATTTGATTTTTTGTGAATAAAACTCATTTATATCAACATTTATTTTTGCATTAGAGTTTTTAACAACTAAAGATATATCATTACTTCCTAAATACTTATGTCTATGTAAATATAAAGCATGAGATATCACTTCTATAGAGTTTTCATATAAATGTATAGTTTCATCTTTTATAGCTTTAATAGCAGCATCTGGCACGGCAATTACAACATCATCAAGATATTTTGCTTTTAAAATAGAAGTTTTCTCATCTTTAAAAAGTGTTTTTAAAAACTTCTCTAATTTATTAGTAAAAGGAGAAACAACTAATACACCTAAAATATTAAATATTGTATGAAATAGTGCTAATTTCATTGCATAATTATCTTCTGATATTCCAATTTTTGCTGCTATTAATGTTACTAAATCTGCTAATTGATAGAGGAAAAGTATTGCAATAATTCCTGTAACTATATTAAAAATCAAATGTGCAATTGCTAATCTTTTTCCATTTGAATTAGAAGAAATTGCAGCCATTACAGCTGTGACTGTTGTCCCTATATTTGCACCAATTGATAACTCTAAAGCATTAATATATAAAATTTGATTTGTAACTAATGCTGTGATAATTAGTGCCATTGTTGCACTACTTGATTGAATTATAATTGTAGCAAGTGCTCCAATTCCAACATAAACAAAAACTCCTAAATATCCTTGCATTGCAAATTGTGATAAGTCAAGTCCTGCTTTTAAAGTTTCAAAGCCATCTTTCATATAACTTATTCCTAAGAAAACAAAGCCTAAACCTAATAAAACATTTCCTAAACCTGTATAAGCTTTATTCTTTGAAAAACGAAGAATTACTCCAAAAATAATCATAGGAAATGCATAAACTGCAATATTTATCTTAACTCCAAAGCTAGAAACAATCCATGCAGTTGTTGTAGTTCCAATATTTGAACCAAAAACTACACCTATTGCTCCACTTAAAGAAATAAGACCTGCACTTAAAAAAGATATTACAATTACAGAAATCAAAGAAGAACTTTGAACTACTGATGTTGATAAAAAACCTGTGAAAATAGCTTTGGGAGTATTATTAGTAGCTTTTGCTAATATTTTTTCAAGAAGCCCTCCACTAAATAGTTTAAAACCATCTTCCATAAATATCATTCCAATTAAAAATATAGCAATTCCAGTTATTATAATTTTGGCATCTTCATTTATGAAAAGTAAATATGCTAAAGAAATAAAAAGTAAAAAATAGAAAAAATTTCTTAACATTAAAAGCCTTCTAGTAGTAAAATAATGTATTAAAATATAGATATATACTATATTTATAGCTTAATATAATTTAAACTTTATTAAAGAAAATCATTAAAAACTTATTAGTAAATCCCTTTTTGCTCAAAAACTTAAAAATTTAGATATAATCGCAAAATATATAAAACAAAGGAATTGTTATCAAAACATTTACTTCTATGAACTTAAATCCTCTATTAATCGATGCGTTAAAAGATTTAGAGTTTGAAAAAGCAACGGAAATACAACAAAAGACTATACCAATAGCACTAAAGAAAAAAGATATTCTAGCAGCTGCTCAAAGTGGTACTGGAAAAACAGCAGCATTTTTATTACCTATTTTAAATGAAATACATGAAAATGAGCAAGGCTTTAAAGAAAAGACTTTAAGAGCATTAATCATAGTTCCAACAAGAGAACTAGCAAATCAAATATCAAAAGTTATTGAAGATTTTTCAAAATATATTAGAATTGAAAAAACAGTTGTATATGGTGGTGTTTCTTCAACAACTCAAGCTAAAAAAATTGAGCGTGGTTTAGATATTTTAGTAGCAACACCAGGAAGACTACAAGAGCATATTAGAAATAAAACTGTTGATTTAAGCTCTGTTACAACACTTGTTGTTGATGAAGTTGATACTATGCTTGCAATGGGATTCTTAGAAGATATTGAAGTAATTTTTCAAGAAGCTAATCAAACTAGACAAATTTTAATGTACTCAGCAACAATGAATCAAAATGTAAAAAAACTTGCAAAAGAGTTTTTAAAAGATCCAGTTGTTATAGAAGTCTCTCCTCAAAGATCAAGTGTTAAAAAAATTGTTCAAAGAGTAATTGAAGTAGATCCAGATAAAAAAGCTGAGCTACTATCTTATATTATTGGTTCTGAAAACTATTCGCAAGTTTTAGTTTTTGTAAATACAAAAAAAGAAGCAGATGGATTAGTTGAGCATTTAAATCTTGATGGATTACCAGCTTCATGTATCCATGGAGATATTAGACAAACTGCACGTGCTAAAGCTTTAAGAAAGTTTAGATCAGGTGATAATAGAGTTTTAGTTGCAACTGATATAGCAGCACGTGGTATTGATATTCAAATGCTTCCACTTGTAGTAAACTTTGAGTTACCAGAAACTGTAAGTGATTATACTCACAGAATTGGAAGAACAGGTCGTGCTGGACAATCAGGATTTGCAATTACATTATTAAGTGTAAAAGACTATAAGATGATGAAAGAGATTGAAAAAGAGCTTATTCTTGATTTAGGAAGAGAAATTGTTGATGATTTTGAACCAAATGAGAAAAAACCTAGAATCTTTGTACATAAAAGAAGACCTTTAAGTCAGAAAAAAGGCTTAAAAGATAAATATGGTAAACCAAAAACTACTAAGAAAACTACACAAAAAGCTAAGCAAAAAGCATCAAAGAAAACTACTAAAAGAGATGAGAATAGAAGTTTTAGAAAATAAAATATCATAAAGATATTTTATTTTTATTATAGAATATGTCCCATATATTCTTTTTTTGTCTGTAAATAATCTTTATTATATTTATTTATTTTTGTAATTGAGGGAACAATACTAGCTATTTTTACACTAGTACTTCTAACAAAATCAATTTTTTTGGATTATTTGTAATTAATTTTATTTCATTAAGATTTAAATCTTTTAGAATAAATTCAATAATAGAGTAATCTCTTTCATCTTCTTTAAATCCAAGTTTTAAATTTGCTTCTATTGTGTTATATCCATTATCTTGAAGATTATATGCATTTATTTTATTAACAAGACCTATATTTCTTCCTTCTTGCCTATGATAAATTACAAGTCCACCCTCTTTTGAAATAAGTTCAAGGGCTAAATCAAGCTGATTACTACAATCACATTTTAAACTTCCTATTGAATCTCCTGTTAAACACTCAGAATGTATTCGTACAAGTGGTTGTTCTAAAGAAAATAAATCACAACTCATAATTGCAAGATGTTCTTGACATCCATCTTTATAAGCTTTTACTTTAAATTTTCCATATTTACTTGGTAGATTTGCTATTTTTGATTGAATTATTGTTTCACTATTCATATTTTATACCTTATATTTTTATGCAACTAAGTTGCAAAGATTAGAATCTTAATCAAATAAACTTTAATTAAAGCTTATTTGATAGAAAAATATTGTTGATATTTTATAAGTGATATTAAGAAGATTAAATAACTTGCATTCTTTTTAGTATTTCATAAGTTTTAGATACATCATATGTTGCGCTATGATATTTTACAGTGTCAAAATCAATCTCATAAAAAACACATGTCTCATCTAATTTAGGATTTTTAATATTTCCATTTTTATTTACTGCTTTTACTATTTTTTTATTCTCTTTCATAGTACAAAAATGATTTTCAAACTTAACCATTCTATCAAGATGTCTTAACTCAAAAGAGATATTATGAGCAACCAAAGTTTCACAATCATCACAAAAATCTACAAAATCTAAATCTTCAGTAAAATATGAAGCATACTCTTTATCTTTTCTATGCTCTAAGATAAGCTCAGGGGTAAGTTTATGAACTTCATAAGAGTAAGGATTTACACTATATCTTGATAAATAATATCTATGAAACTTATCTATTATTTTATATACTCCATCAATCTTTTTAAGCTTTACAGCTGCTACTTCTATTACATCTCCGATGTTTTGTGAGTTTGTTTCAAAATCTAATATTATCATTTCTATATTTCATCTCTTTTTTTATAAATTAATTCTTGTATTTTCTTATATTCTATTTTATTTATAGAGTCTAAATCATCAATTAAATACTCATACTTTTTAAAAAGCTTCCAAATTGTATTTGCATGTTCATATCTTTGCATTTTATATAACTCAAAGAAAGCGAAAGCATTTACAAAGGCTTTTAATATAAAAGACTCATCTCTAGTCTCTTTATCATTTTTATATTTTCGCCATAAATCTTCAGTTATATTATGTGCATTTAAAAAATAATTTCTATCAATCAAAAGTATAATTTCACTTAGTTCATCTATTATCTTCATTTATTGCCTATATTATCTAGTTTAAACATTATATCAAAGTAGTTTTAAACTAATTTCAATAGTTAATAATATTTTAATATTACTAGTTATACAATATGTAAAGGTACAAAAAGGAGTCACTATGCAAGTAGGAAATAACTCTCAAATTAATACAGATGTATATTTAAATGCAAATCAATCTTTAAATAAAATTGCAACTGGTGTTACTTTAAATCAAGCAAGTAATGACGCTTCAAGTTTAGCAATATCAAATAATCTTAAAGTTGAAGCTAATGGTTATACACAAGCAATTGAAAATACTAATTCAGCAATAGCCCTAAATCAAATAGCAGATGGTGCAACAAAAGAGCAATCAAATATCTTAGATAGTGTAAAAGAAAAACTTTTACAAGCCTCAACAGATACAACAAGCCAAGAAGGTCGTGATGCTATTTTAAAAGATGTTAAAAGCTTATTAGAACAGTTTGATAATATTGCTAGTAGTACAAATTATAATGGTAATACATTATTACAAAATAGCCAAACAGATAATAGTGCAAGTAATGATTTACAATTTCAAGCAGGAAATGAAAATGCTGATATAATTGAGTCAGCAGGTATTCAATCAAATACGGAAGGATTAGGCCTATCTGCACTTTTAAATCAAGATGCAAGTAGTTTTAGTTCAAGTGATGCTAGAGCATTCTTAGAAGATGTAGATGGTGCTATTAGTGGATTAAGTGATATTAGAAGTGAGTTTGGTTCAGTTTCTAAGCAATTAGAAAGTTCTACTAGAAACTTAATAACTCAGCAAAATCAAACCCTTGAAGCAAATTCTGTATTTGATACAGATTATGCAAAAGAGTCTGCTAACTTTTCTAAACAAAATGTTTTAGCACAAATTGGAGCTTTTTCTTTAGCACAAGCTAATAATATAAACCAACAAACGGTTGGAAGATTATTAAGCTAAAACAGTTTAAGTGATATTTTTTAACTCAAGTTAAAACTTGAGTTAAAAGTTGATTGTTTCACTTACTCTAATTCTATTTTTTCTATGATTAGAAAATTTATAAAACTCTTTATTTTTATAAACAAAATAATTTTTATAACCTACTAAAACTTTTTGTTCTCTTCTTTTTTTATGCTTTTTATATCTATTACGATTATCATCATAATCTCTATATCCAGCATTTTGTACATAATTATTGCTTTCATATCTTGTATTATTAGCAATTGAAGCACCTAATAAACCACCTACAATTTTTGCAGCTGTACGGCCATTTCCTTTACCAATTTGATTTCCAATAATAACACCTATTGTTCCACCTACAATTGTATCAAGGCCAATGTTGTTGTTATTGGAATAACTGCTTTTATAGTGTCTAGGTTCATCATAATAGTTATCATGTTGATTATATCTATATTCATATACAGGTTCACTATGCGTTACATAAGCATGAAAAGTTGTTGTGTGTTGTTTTGCAAAAGCAAAAGTACTACATATTAAAACTGATAATAAAACTTTATTCATCTTTGACTCCTTTAGTAATTAAACTTAAAGAAGTATATTTTTAAATAGTGTACTTATTGTGAAGATTTATCACTTTAATTTACCAAAAACTTTATATTTTTCCCAGTAAATATCTAAAGCTTCATTTAGTTTTTTATCACTTAATTTACTCTTTTTCTTTATACCAAATCTTTTAATAAAAGCTTCTGGCATAATCGTCATATCTTTATTTGGTTTTTTTAAATAAGCAAACATTGATTCTTTGACCTTTGATTCACTACTATATTTTAATAAATATCTATAAAAATATTTATCAATAGAAACAGGAAGTTTTCTATGACATTTTATACAATTTTTATCATATACACTTTTTGTTTTAGCAGCATCTAAAAAAGAAAATAAAAGAAAGATGCTTATTATTAATTTTGCCATATTACCTCTATTTCTGTACCCTTATTAAGTTCGGATTCTACTTTTATATCTAAGTTATACTCTTTTGCTATTAATGAGACAATATTAAGACCTATTCCAAAGCCTCCCACACTTTTATCAAATCTTGAATATCTTTCAAAAAGATTTGATAAATTCTCCTTGCTCATACCTTTTCCTGTATCTTCTATACTCAAAAAATTCTCTTTTAATGTAACTTTGATTGTTCCTGCAATTTTATTATATTTAATCGCATTAGAAATTAAATTATCTATTAGTTTAGAAATCTTTTTTAAATCACTATTTAAATAAATATCTTTTTCTATATTAAGTACAAAATTTATTTTTTTAATAGTTGCTAAACTTTTAAAGTATTCAACTCTTTGTTCTAAAACATTTGATAAATTTAAATTTTCATTTTGAGATATGATTTTATTATTTAATGTTAAAAAAGTTAAATCTTCATAAATATTTGAAATTGTTTTAGCCCCAATATCAATACGGTTTATTTTTTTTGCTAATTTTGCATCTAATATATCTTTATCAATCATTTCAATATTAGTAATAATTGCAGAAATAGGAGTATTTAATTCATGAGTGGTATCTTTAATAAATCTATCTAATAAATGTAAAGCATCTCTCATTGGTTTTAAAAATAGTTTTGATATAAAATATCCAAGTATTAGCATGAAAATAAAAGCTATAAAAGAGTAGGTAATAATTTCACCCTTAACACTTCTAAACCATACATTATCATCAGGAATTTCAAGAATAATATATTTTGTACCTAAATAGTAAGATTCAGGTTCTTCAATAAAATGAATCATATTTTCTGAAATATAAGTAACTTTATCAAATTTTACATCTTTAGATTCTAAAGTTGAGAAAATAAGTTTTTTATCACTATCAAAAATTGCAGAATTAAACTTTTCATCTCGTGGATAGTATTTATATTTATCAAAGTTTATATGTAGGTCTTTTAATTTAAAAATAAAATCATTTGAATACTCTTGAAGTATATGACGTTTTTCTTGTAGCATTAAATCTTTTTGAAACTTGTAATAAGTAAAAGAGATACCACCTATTATTACAAGAACTAAAAAAGAGTAAAGAAGACTAAATCCTAAAAGGGTTCTAGCTTCGCTCTTGGTTAAATCGATATCCAAGCTTTTTAAGACTAACAATTTTATCTTTTCCTAATACCTTACGAAGGTTTTTTATATAAGTTCTTAAAGAGTTATCACTATACTCCTCATCATATTCCCAAACATAGTCATAAATTCTATCATGAATTAAAAGTTCATTTGGATGTTGTAAGAAAAACTTTAAAAGTTTTAACTCTTTAAAATTAAGTTTAATAATTTCACCATTTGAAGTTAATTCATTTGAGATTGAATCAAAAGTAATGTTTTCATCAATGATAATTAAATCATTTTTTACAGAAAACTCTCTTTTTATTATAGTTTGAACTCGAATTAAAAGCTCTTTTAAGGCAAAAGGTTTTCTAATATAATCATCACAACCACTATCATAACCCTCTTCTAAAGAATCTACTGAGTTTAATGAAGTAATAAATATAGCAGGAGTTTCATTACCTTCTTTTCTAATCTTTTTTAAAACTTCAAAACCATTCATTGAAGGAACATTTACATCTAAAAGCAATAAATCAAAACTATTTTCATAAATAGAGCAAAGTGCGTCATCTCCATCATAAACACTTACAATTTCATAACCTTTATCTTCAAAGTACTCAACAACTGTTTCGTTTAAAGTTAAATCATCTTCAAGTAATAATAATTTTGTTTTCATTATTTGTTTAACTTTGCTAAGTTATTATCATAAGCTTTTTTTTCATTTGCACTCATTGTTGCAACTCTTGATTTTAATTCTTGGATAAATTGTTTTTTATTTTCAGCTTTAACATAGCCCATTATTGCGATTAACTCTTGAGTACTCATTTCTGAATAGTCAACCTTTGCAAAAACAAAACTAATTATAAGTAAAAATAATATTAATATCTTTTTCATTTCTTATACTTTTTTATTTTTATTATTATTATAGCATAACAACTGTGGAATAATTGTTAAAAGCTAAGTATAGCAAAAGTAGCATATTTATAGTTATAAAATAGCCCTTTCATAGCATTTTAGTAATATAAGATTTTTTTTGCTGTTTTTTACCATTTTTATCACTTTTTTAATGAAATAATAAGTAAAAGCTTTTAGTGATTATGTATAATATATGTAGAACCAAACTAAAGATTTAGGATAAATCATGACACAAGTAGGAAAATTATTCAATAAAACACCATATTTAGTAAGAGATGTAGATAATGTCTATAAAGATATTAATTATGTTGAAAACATCATAAATACCTTACTAACAAAATATTCTATTAAACCTGAAAATATTATAAATGTTTTCTCAAATAATAGAGATAATTTATTACACTTTCATATAGTAATAAAAACAAATATGCCAAAAGAAAATCTTTGTTTAAAATATGAAAATGAAGATATCGAATTTACATTTGAAGAGTACAAAGAATCTAAAACAAAAACTAAATACATAAACTCTTTTATGTTTTTAGAAACATTTAAACATTTAAACGAAAATAGTTTAGTTACTGTGTTTGATGATATTATTGGATGTGATGGCAAGAAACTATTTATTTCAGTTTTAAAAGAGAATTTAAAACTATTTCAACCAAGTTCTAAGCACTACTATTATAGAAATATATTAATTTTAAAAAAAGAGATTGTTTGTAATACTGCTGAAGCATTTAATATTAATACAGAAGAGTTATATAAAGATTTACATCCAAATGTTATAAAACAAGTTTGTAAAGATTTAAATCTTACATATAAAAAATTGTCTTACGAATTAGGTTATAAACCAGATACAATTAATAAAGCAGCATCAACAGGAAAAGTTAGTGATCAATTAAGTAAAGCTATTGAACTTTATTTAGAAAACTTAAGATTAAAAGAAGAACTTAAAGATTTTGATGTAATCAAACAAACCCTACAAAATGTTATGGTTTAAGCTTTTCTAAACATAATTTTACTACAATCAAACCAAAAAAAAGAGTTTGAATGTATAAAAACCTATTAGCCCTAGCCGCAACTGCCCTACTTTTTACAGGATGTTGGGGAGAAAAGCCAGAAGAAAAATGGCATTCTTTTATCTATCCTGATAAAACAAATAGTAAAAGAAGTCTTAAAAGTCCAGTTTTCTTCAAAACCTTACAAGAGTGTCAAAAAGAATCAAAAAATCAATTAGCAATTTTAAAACTTTCAGATATTGGTACATATAAATGTGGGCTAAACTGTGAATTTCATGATGGAATGGAATTAGAAGTTTGTCAAAAAATGTTAGCTGCTCCTGTAAAATAGTAAATTTTTTACTATTTTACAAACTCCTTAATCATTAGTCTTTAAATAATTTTTTATATTTCTTATGTTATAAATAGCGTTATAAATAATAACAGGGAAATGAAATGAAAGAGTTAAAATATTTAAATGTTCTATATATATCAAATAATTTCACTCAAAATATTGCAATAGAATACCTTAATATCAATGCTAAAGAGTTTTTTCTAGTCCATGACTTACAAAATGCAGTAAATGTATTAAATACAGAAAAAATAGATATTATATTCTCAGAATACAATAATATTGAATATTTTAAAGAAATTAGAAAAGAAAATCCAAAATTACAAATCATAATTGCAACAGATTTAATTGAATCTTCAAATTTAATAGAAGCTATAAAAATAGAACTATTAATGTTTATTCAAACACCTGTAGAAAAAGAAGAATTAATTTCTTCATTAAGAACTTGCATTCAAACTTATGATGCTAATAAATCAAATATTATCAATTTAGAGAAAGATTATATTTATGATTATTATAATCAAGTTCTATTAAGAAATAAAAAAATTGTTTTATTATCAAAAAAAGAGAATGATTTTTTCAAATATATGACAAGTAAAGCAAATAATACAGTTTCATATAATGAGATAGACAAAAGTATTTGGAACGGTTCTATGACACAAGATGCACTTCGCTCTGTTGTAAAAGAATTAAGAAAAAAAACTTATAAAGATTTAATTAAAAATATTTCAGGAATTGGTTATAGATTTAATTTAATTTAAGTTATTTATAGTAAAACTTAACTTATTAAAATAAGAAAGATTACTATGAATACACATATCTCCTTTAAATACATATTTAAACTACTTTTAGACAATAAAAAACACCTTATTTTAGGTCAAATTATAACATTTATAGCTATTTTAATTAGTATTCCAATTCCTTTAATGCTTCCTGTTTTAGTTGATGAAGTATTATTAAACAAACCAGATTTTTTTGTAAATATAATAAATAATACTCTAGGAATTGGTAACGCATTTTACTATATAGCAATTGTAACTTTAGTAGTTATGCTATTAAGATTAATTCATTTTGTTTTTACCGTAGTAATCACAAAAACCTTTACATATATTTCAAAATATGTAACTTATAAATTAAGAGTAAAAGTACTAACACACTTAAAACTTGTAAATATGAATGAGTACGAAAGTCTAGGTTCAGGTGCAATATCATCAAACTTAGTAACTGATATAAATACACTAGATACTTTCATCATATCAATAGCAAGTAAGTTTATAGCCTCTGTTTTAACACTAATTGGTGTTGCTATTGTAATAATTGCAATTGATCCAATTTTAGGTTTAATGATTCTTTTTATTCAACCTCTTATTATGGTTTTATCAAAAAAAATATCTAAAAAAACAGGACTTCTAAAAAAAGAAGAGAATCAAGCAATTGAAGAGTTTCAGGATAATGTTGGAGAAACATTAGATTTATTTGGACAAATAAAAGCAAGCAATAAAGAAGAATACTTCTTTAATGAAGCTATAAAAAAAGCAAAGAATATTCAAATAACTTCAAATGAATACAACTATAAAAGTGTTGCTTATGAGAGATTATCTTTTACTGTATTTTTAATTGTATTTGAAATTTTTAGAGCAACTGGTCTTATATTAGTTGAATATAATAGCTTATCAATTGGTATGATGTTTGCCATGTTTGGTTATATTTGGTTTATTATGACTCCGGTTCAAGATATTTTATCTATTCAATACTCTTATGCAAGTGCAAATGCTGCAATACATAGAATTAATAAAATATTGGATTTAGATATAGAAAAAAGTGGAGTAGAAGAGCTTTGTGTTAAAAATAAAGAAGTTAATATCTCAATAAAAAACTTAGATTTTTCATATACAAAAGAGAAAAATATACTTGAAAATATCTCTTTAGATATTAAAAGTTCTGATAAAGTTGCATTAATAGGTGCAAGTGGAAGTGGTAAAACTACACTAGCACAAATAATTTCAGGCTTTTATTCAAAGAAAAGTGGTGATATTTTCTATAATGAAATGAGTATTGAAAAACTTGATAAAAAAAGTTTAAGACAAAATATATTTTTAGTACTTCAAATGCCAATACTTTTTAATAATACATTAAAGTTTAATATCACAATGGGTAATGAGAATATAAGCAATGAACAAATACATAAAGCTTTAAAAATAGCACAATTAGATGATGTAATAGCAAAAATGACTGATGGCTTAGAAACAATGGTAGGACGTCATGGTGTTCGATTAAGTGGTGGTCAAAGACAAAGACTTTCAATTGCTAGAATGATAATTGCTGATCCTGCTGTTGTAATATTTGATGAATCAACATCAGCACTAGATGTTCATACAGAAGCAAAACTTTTTATTGCTTTAGAAGAAGTTTTAAAAAATAAAACTGTAATTACAATTGCACATAGATTAAGTACAGTAAAAAATGCAAATATTATTTATGTATTAGATGAAGGTAAAATAGTTCAAAGAGGTAATCATAAAGAACTTGAAGAGGAAGAAGGTCATTATTTAGAGTTTGTTAAAAATCAATTGATTTAAGAAAAAGGTAAACTCATAAGCCGAGTTTTGTTTTAAAGACAATAATTTATCTAGCTACTAAATTACTTTAGTAGTCAAGCAAAG
>MDTG01156433.1_pt1 | contig 19422 bp, 15 predicted proteins | sample 811421 | NCBI WGS metagenome assembly MDTG01 (sample SAMN05326645, study PRJNA326480) | marine metagenome | isolation source: seawater | place: Pacific Ocean: South East | collected 2011
CATCGCGATGGCTGTATTCCACGGTTTCCATGATCTCGTTGATGATGTGGACGCCGAGACCGCCCGGACGAACGTCATCGAGATTTCGGGATCGGATCGTGTCGAGATCCGCATGCTTGGCCCGGTCGAGAACTTCTATCAGAAGCTCGGACTTCTCTTCTTCCAGACGAGTCAGCTGGAGCGTTATTCTGCCATCCGGAGAGTTGTCGTATCCATGGCGGATGACGTTGCAGATCGCCTCGTCGACCGCCAGGCATATTCGAGCGGATTGATGGTGGTCGAGTCCCATTCGCTCACACAGGGAATCCAGCAGTCGGCGTATGGCCCCGAGATAGATCGGGCGGCTGAAGAATTCCAGATCGATGTCTGGGGTCACTTCCGGCTTGTGATCGGTATCGGTCATGGGTCGTTGAGCGAGATCCCTTCCCTGATGGGGGGAGGCTGTCTTCTTGGAATGGGGTTGGGATGTGGTTGCTGACACGATCTCATCATACGGGAAGGTGTCCGATTCGACTCAGCGGCCCTCTCTGGATAATCCACACGCGGCTGCTCCTGATACCATGATTCACTCTGATTCGGTTTTCCGGGACTCGCCGGCCATCAGATTCCAAAGGAGCCTGTTTCATGACATCTGGAGGGGATTTGTCACATCACGCCAAGCGAGATGTCGAGACGGTGCTGATTCTTGACTTTGGTAGTCAGTATGCCCAGCTGATCGCCCGAAGGGTTCGTGAAGCGGGTGCGTTCAGTCTTCTGGTCTCCCCGGATATGCCGTTGGAGAAGCTGCGTGCTCACAATCCCAAGGGCATCATCCTGTCCGGTGGACCTTCAAGCATCAATGAAGAAGGCTCGCCTCGCTGCGATGAACGGTTGTTCGAACTGGGTGTCCCCGTTCTTGGCATCTGCTACGGAATGCAGCTTGGTTGTCACCTTCTGGGCTGCAACATCGAGGCGGCCCAAGCCAGGGAATATGGTAGAAGTCGCCTTTCCGTCGAGTGTACCGAGGGGCTGCTGGCGAATATCCCTCAGGAAACAGCAGTATGGATGAGTCATGGAGATCAGGTATCCGGTCTCTCGGACGACTTCGAGACGCTGGCTTCGACGCCAACGTGTCCCCATGCCGCCGTTCGACATCGTTCCCTGCCTTTCCACGGCATACAGTTCCATCCGGAAGTCACCCACACTCCCCATGGTGTCGATATTCTTCGCAATTTCCTCTACGAAGTCTGCGGGTGCACCGGCACATGGAGAATGTCCGACTACCTCGAATCCGCCTGTGAAGAGGTGCGTAGTCGAGTCGGCCAGGATCGGGTGATCTGCGGACTCAGCGGTGGTGTCGATTCGTCCGTCGTGGCGGCACTGCTTTCCAAGGCGATCGGTGACCAGCTGACATGCATCTTCGTCGACAACGGCCTGCTCCGGAAGAAGGAGCGTGATCTCGTCGAGTCGACGTTCCGTGGCCATTTCGACATCGATCTTCGAGTGGTCGACGCCTCTGAGGCGTTCCTGTCCGATCTCGAGGGTGTGACCGATCCGCAGGAGAAGAGGCGTCTGATCGGGCATCGCTTCATCGACGTGTTCAAGGCTTCCTCAAAGGAAGTCGCGGCAGAGGGGCGAGGTGAAGCTCGTTTTCTCGCTCAGGGCACCTTGTATCCGGATGTCATCGAATCGGGCCACGGCCATGCCGGGCAGGCTGCCAACATCAAGCTGCATCACAATGTGGGTGGATTGCCGGAGGATCTGGGTTTCGAGCTCATCGAGCCGCTTCGCCAGCTTTTCAAGGACGAGGTCCGAGCGCTTGGCGAGGTTCTTGGCCTGCCGTCGCACATCGTATGGAGGCATCCGTTTCCCGGTCCGGGTCTGGCTGTCCGCGTTCTTGGTGAGATAACCAGGGACAAGCTGGATGTCATCCGCGAATGCGATGAGATTCTCCTGGAGGAGATCGTCGCTCGGAATCTCTATCGAAGCACGGATCAGGTCTTCGCCGTCCTTCTTCCCGTCCAGTCGGTCGGTGTCATGGGGGATGGTCGAACCTACGAATCGGTCGTCGCCGTCCGTGCTGTCGAGACGTCGGATTTCATGACCGCGGACTGGGCCAGGATTCCACATGATGTCCTTGCGAACATCAGCAGCAGGATGATCAATGAAGTGGCTGGTGTGAACAGGGTGGTCTACGACATCTCGAGCAAGCCTCCGGCCACGATCGAGTGGGAGTGACCGGATTCAATCAGCCTCTTCTCGGGCTGCGCCCGGATCCAGGCCGCTTGTTCTGAGGGGATGTCGTCTGCCGTGCCTGATCGACCGCGGATGATGCCATGGAGCCCTTCGTGGATTCCTCATGAGTCATGTCGTCCGCGGGTCTGGCGAAGACGAGTCGACCGGCCGTTGTCTGGACTGAGTTGTTGATCGTGATCATGATCTCATCGCCGATGTATCTGTCACCACCTTCGATGACGACCATGGTGCCATCAGGCAGAAATCCGATTCCCTGATCCTTCGATTCGCCTTTTCGGAGTATGGCGATGGGCATCGTCTGCCCCGGCACGACGGTTCCCTGCAGTTGGTCGGTCAGGTCATTGAGATTCAGGACGCTCACGTCACGGATCTCGGCGACTCTGGCCAGATTGAAATCGGTGGTCACGATCCGGAAGGACTTCTCCTCGGCCAGAAGAAGCAGGGCAAGATCGACCGCCTCGTCTCCCTGTTCGGCCTGTTCGATGGTGATCGTCGTGCGGGCATTGTCCTGAAGCTGCCGGAGGTTCGCCAGGCCCCTTCGGCCACGGGCACGCTTGGCGGAATCGTTCGAGTCCGAGAGCTGGTGCAGTTCATCGATGATGAACTGGGGAGCCACGAGCGGCGCGTCGAGGAATCCGGTCTGTGAAAAGCTGTTTATCCGACCATCGATGAACGCGGAGGAGTCGAGGAGCATCGGTCGAACCCCTCTGACCTGCCTGGAGAATTCGACGTACGGAATGACCATCCGAATGTTGTCTTTGGTGGTCAGAACGATCGACACGGCGAGGTAGCAGAGTGTCAGTCCACTGGCCAGCTTCAGAAGAGTGAGATACTTCAGCGCGGAATCCTCTCGGTCGAGGCCCCATGTATCCGCGATCAGATCGATCAGAGTGCCCACGGCAAGCGAGGCGAAGAGTCCCGCGACCAGCGCCAGATACAGCCCGAACACGTTGGCGAGTCTCTTCCTCGGATTCAGTATGTCCAGGAACAGAACGATCGCGGCCAGTGCGGTGGTCGACACGACAGGCGCCGCGTAGTCCCAGAACACCAAACCCTTCTCCACAGGGGCCACGATACTGATGAACGGAAGGGTGGACGCCGCGATCATCAGCACCACGTAGACCAGCCGAGTGGACAGCAGCAGGAAGTGTTGGGAGTCCTGCTGTGACGTCTCGAGAGGCGTCTTCAGCTCGGGCGGCTTCTGGCTGGACCCTTCCTTGTTGCTCATGACATGAGTGTACCAAGGTCAAATGGCCCGGCTTCCGTGGGATCTGATCCGAAGTCGTGATCTTCATCGAGAATCACCGGTTCTGCTCGGGTAGTCGATTCGGAGGCCTGCTACCATGCGGTGGATCGAGGGCGTGGAAAGGGCGGTCGGGCCTCGTGGGTAGGTGTCTCGTGAACCTGGTCAGGGCTTGATCGCAGCAGCCATAAGCGTCTTCATTTGCGCCGTGGGTGTCCTGGCCGCCCTTTGTGTGCCCTCGATCCTCTTGCCATCAGAAACGAGCGGAGTCACCTTGGCCTACACCGTCCTTGCACGTCGATACAGATCCCAGTCCTTCGATGAAGTCGTCGGGCAGGAGGCTGTTGCAAGGACGCTCGAGACGGCCATTGGAAGCGATCGAGTCGGGCACGCCTATCTCTTCTGCGGCACACGAGGTGTCGGCAAGACGACCATGGCGAGACTGTTCGCCGCGGAAATCAACACCAGTGAGGATCTTGAGAGTGCACAGGCCATCCGCGAGGCGGTCATGCGTGGTGAAGACCTCGATGTCATCGAGATCGACGGTGCCTCCAATCGTGGCGTGCAGGAGGCTCGTGATCTGATCGCCAATGCCGGCCTGGCGCCGACTCGATGCCAATACAAGATCTACATCATCGATGAAGTCCACATGCTCACGACGGAATCGTTCAATACGCTTCTGAAGACCATGGAGGAGCCGCCGCCTCACGTGAAGTTCATCCTGTGCACGACCGAGCCAAACAAGGTTCTGCATACGATCCAGAGTCGATGTCAGCGATTCGATTTCAGACCGATTCCATCGGCGCAGATAACGGATCACCTTCGTGAGGTCCTTTCGAAGGAAGGTGTCCAGGCGGACGAGGAAGTCATCTCCAGGGTCGCGGAGCTGGGCAATGGTTCGATGAGAGATGCCTTGAGTGTCCTCGAGCGATTGCTCGCGTCGGGCTCGAAGATGCTCGAAGCCTCCGTCATGGATCAGGTGCTCGGATTGCCCAACCAGCAGCGTGTGGGCGAGGTCATCGATGCGATTCTGGAAGGCGATCCGGCCAACGCGCTGACCTCCGCCTCATCGCTGCTCTCGGAAGGCACCAGTCTCGATCAGTTGATGGAATGTCTCATCGGCAATCTGCGATCGCTGCTGCTGGTGACCACCTGTGGACCGGATACCGATCTGCTGGAAGTCACCGATTCGTTCAGGTCACAGTTGACATCGCAGTCGGCCCAGCTTGATGTCGAGGGAACGCTCCATCTTCTGGCCCTGTGTGAACATGCTTCAAGAGCCTCGAGGCTTTCCGCGTCGGCACGAGCGGTGTTCGATGCGACGATCGTTCGAATGGCACTTGCAGAGAAGCTTGTGGACGTACAGTCCCTGCTGTCCGGGCAGAGCCCTTCGCCCAGCGGCAAGCCCGCTCAAAAAAAAAGTAGCCACTCGCCGAGTGTGAAGGCCGATCGCCCGCCCAAGGCAAGCGTCCAGAAGGCGCCCGCTGCAGTCAAGCCGTCACCGCCCCCGGCACCGGTCGGAAATCCTGTCGTTCATGATGCCAGAGAGATCTGGGACAGAGTTCGTGATCAGGCCTCTGCTGCCAGCATCAAGGCGAAGGTCGGTTCCTTCGAGCCTGTGGAGGTTGTCGATGGCGTTCTCCATCTGAAGCTTCTGGCATCGAGTGGAGGCGCGTATCTGGCTGATACCGTGGACTCGCTGATGGATCTGGTCTCGGCAGCTGCCGGACAGCGATTGAAATTGAAGGTCGTCGGTTCGGATCAGCCCAAGCAGGCGGCCATCGAAAAGCCCAGGAAGAAGAAGTCGATCGAAGGTGTCCAGGATGATCCCGCCGTCAAGATGGCATCCGATCTGATGCAGGCGGTCGTCGTGGATATCGAGGAGAATATGGATTCCAATGAATCCCAGGAAGGAAGTCGCTAGTGTTTGATGGACTCAAAAATATGGCTGGCATGGCATCGATGATGAAGGATCTGCCCAAGATGCAGGCCAGACTTGAACAAGTGAAGTCTGAACTCTCGAGTCTTCGGGTCGAGGCTGAAACAGGTGGTGGGGCCGTTCGTGTAGTGGCTACCGCGGACATGAACATCGACTCCGTGAAGATCGATCCGTCCATGATGGCGAGTCTCGTCAATGCGGATGCGCCCGATGATCATCGAATGGCGGAGGAACTTGTGACCGGGGCCGTCAAGTTGGCCATGGAAAGAGCAAGGGAGGCAGCCAAGAATCATCTCTCCGCAGCTGCCAGCGAACTCGGACTTCCGATTCCACCTGGTGGCCTGCTTGGGCCCTGAGAGATGATGGAGTCGATCTGAAATGTCATCCCATGGAATGAACGCCTTTCCCGAGCCGGTCGATCGTCTCGTTCGCGAGTTGCAGCGATTGCCGGGCATCGGCCGCCGAACCGCGACGCGGCTCGCGTTTCACCTGTTGAAGGACAGTGATGATCATGCTCAATCGCTTGCCCAGGCCATCGAGGATGTGAAGGCCAATATCTCCTGCTGTGGTATCTGCTTCCAGCTGACGGACGTCGAGCCCTGTCGTCTCTGCTCGAGTCCCGTTCGTGATGCTTCGACGATACTCGTCGTGGAGCAGCCCGGGGACCTGATGACATTCGAGGGCACCGGCATGTACAAGGGGCTGTATCACGTGCTGGCGGGTCGTATCGATCCGCTCGCTGGTGTTCGTCCTGAGGATCTGACCATTCCGGCGCTTCTGGAGCGAATCGATGTTCCCGAGAAGAATGCAGGCGGGGTGGAGGTGACGGAAGTCATTCTCGGATTGAACCCGAATCTGGAAGGGGACAGCACCACGTTGTATCTGGCTGAAGTGCTTTCTCAGCGATCCATCCAGGTGACTCGTCTGGCTCGCGGCCTGCCAAGTGGTTCACAGCTTGAATTCGCCAACAACGCGATCCTTGCAGATGCCCTGCATGGCAGGCAGGGTCTTGAGGATGGCGTCCAGTGATCCCGACTCTTGATTGACTGATGCTCCTCGACGGTGTCGAGCACTATGATGGCAGTGATTGAACACCCGCCTGGAGATCCGGATCATGATGCGATTTGATACTTCTCAGAACATGAAGCTCGGCCAGCAGATGAAGCTGAGCCCGAGAATGATCCAATCGATGGAGATCCTGCAGATGCCGATTCTGGCGCTTCAGGAACGCATCGATCAGGAGCTTGAAACCAATATCGCACTTGAGGTCAACGAGGAGGAGGCCGCATCGCCTACGGAGACCGAACGCGAGACCGACATCGAATCTCGTGAGATGGTCGTTGGCGATACGGCTGCTGACGACTTCGCCCGCCTGGATTCCATGGAGAACAACTACCGCGAGGCCTTCGACAACGAGTATTCATCAGGAAGCTTCTCCAGTTCCCGGATGGCTGGTGAACGTGACGGAAAGATGGATGCGATGGCGAGCATCAGTGCCCGAGGCGAGCGGTTGGCCGAGCAGCTGCTGCATCAATGGACCTTCGCCGAGGTGGCGGAGCCCATCGCGAAGGCAGGTCGGATCATCCTCGAATATCTCAATGATGATGGGCTGCTGGAGTCGGATCTGGAGGGCATCTTCCAGCAACGAAGCGGCAGCGCCGAGGCTGAAGGCGTGACCATGGAGACGATGGTGGAGGCGCTGGATGCGATTCATCATTGGATAGATCCTCCGGGACTTGCCGCCAGAAGCATCAAGGAGTGCCTGCTTCTGCAGGTGAAGTCCTTTCGTCAGAATGGTGAGGATGGCCAGGCCGACTGCTGGGACGACGTGGAGCGTCTGATCGAGGATCACATGGATGACCTCGTGCAGAATCGCCTGCCCAAGATCGTCCAGGAGACGGGCCTTGACATGGAGAGCGTGCAGGAGGCGATGAAGCTCATGCACAAGCTGGATCTGGCGCCCGGCAAGCGTCTCGTCAGTGAAGAGGTCAAGCCGATCCTGCCAGATGTGATCGTGGAATACGACGAAGCGAGGGATGAATACATCGCGGCGCTCTGTGACGGTGTCATCCCACCACTACGGGTATCCCCCCGATACGAGGAGATGTCGAAGGATCGTGAGGCCGACAAGGAGACCCGTGAATTCCTCGGCAAGAGCGTTGGCAACGCTCGATGGATCATCGAATCGATCAATCAGCGAAAGAGTTCGCTTCTCCGCGTCGTGAATGTCGTTCTTTCCAGGCAGCGTGAGTTCTTCGACATCGGACCTCAGCAGCTCAAGCCATTGCCGATGGTCGATGTCGCGGATCAGCTTGGGATCCACGTGGCGACCGTGAGTCGAGCCGTGGCCGACAAGTGGGTCCAGACACCAAGAGGCATCGTTCCACTTCGACGATTCTTCTCAGGTGGCACCGAGACGGCCAGTGGCGAGAACATGAGCTGGGAGGCCGTCAAGGCCGTTCTTCAGGAGATCGTCGACGCGGAGGACAAGCTGCATCCGCTCAGCGACGAATCCATCGCGGCGTCCCTGAAGGAGAAGGGGATCGACATCGCGCGACGCACGGTGGTCAAGTACCGCCAGCAGCTGGGTATTCCCCCGGGGCGGCTCAGAAAGCGTTACTAGGATCCATGCCGATCAGATCGTCGTGATCTCTTTGACCTTCTTGTTGACCGAGACATCGATATCGCCGATTTTGCCCTTCGTCAGATCCTCGATGTTGGCCTTGGCGGCCTTGCCTTGATCTTCCGAGGTTGAATTCGACTTGTCCTTGACCATGGAATCGATCTGTTTGACGGCATCGCGTCGTTCATTTCTGATGGCCACCTTCGTCTCCTCGCCGAGCTTCTTGGCCTGTGATGCCAGTTGTGCTCTTCGTTCGGCGGATGGTGACGGCACGGCGATCCTGATGGCTTCACCCTCGACAACGGGATTGAGGCCCAGGTCGGCTGCCTCGATCGATTTGACGATGGTGTTCTTCACGGCTGGATCGAAGGGTTTCACCAGCAATTGCGTCGATTCGGGAATGCTGATCGCAGCCAGATCCCTCAGATCGGTGTTGGCTCCGTAGTAGTCGACCTTGAGATATTCGATCAACGCCGTCGAGGCACGCCCGGTTCGAATGCCTCTGAGTTCCTTACCGAGATAGTCGATGGCCTTGGCCATGTTGTCTCGAGCAGTGTTGATGATTGCCTTGTCATCCATGTGAGTTCTCTCTCTATCAAAAAAAATCGCCGCGATCATCGGCGTCTCGTGTCAAGTGGTTGCGACTTGTATGGCGCCGTTCTTGGATACGGTCGTTCCGATCTGTTCACCCTGGACGACTCTTCGGATGTTTCCAGCGTCCTGGTAATTGAAGACTACGATTGGAAGATTCTGCTCCATGCACATGGACATGGCTGTGATGTCCATGACACCGAGCTGCTTGTCAACGGCCTCCCGGAAACTGAGTGTCTCATATCTCTTGGCATCCGGGTTCTTGGCAGGATCCTCCGAATAGATTCCGTCCACCTTGGTTCCCTTGAGCAGTACATCGCAGTTGAGTTCCGTTGCTCTGAGCGATGCGCAGGTATCAGTCGTGAAGAAGGGGTTGCCCGTTCCCGCGGCGAGAATCACGATGCGACCCTTTTCAAAGTGACGCAGCGCCCGCTTTCTCACGAAGGATTCCGCAAGGGCCGGCAGATCGATGGCCGACATGAGTCGGGCCGGCTGCCCAAGCTGTTCAAGCCGTTCCTTGAGGGCCATTCCATTCATCACTGTTCCCAGCATTCCCATGTAGTCGGTGGTCGACTGGTCGATGGCCAGTTTGGCTGACAAGTCGGCTCCTCTGATCATGTTGCCGCCACCCGTCACCACGGCGATCTGAACACCGCTTTGGGCGGCCTCGACGATCTCTGACGCGATGTGCGAGAGGGAGTCGGGGGTGATGCCCATTTCTCCACGCTTGCAGAAGCTTTCTCCGCTGATTTTGAGCAGGACTCGCTGATAGGGTGATGGGGCGTCCATTTGGGGTTCCTTCCACCCGCATTGGACCCGCAACTGACGGTAGGGTCAAGGCGGCTGCTTTCTGGGTCATCTGGTACCGGTGTGGAGATGAGCTCGGGCACAAACGCAATATCACCACAGGAGGTTTGCAACGCGGGTAATCTGGTGGTTCCATCAGGCAGGACATTGAGATTCTCATGAACTCTTCTGAAGACGTACAGGCCAGTGATACCGAGCAGCTTCGCAAGGAGGTCGCTCGCCGCCGATTCTGGCAATTGATCGCTTTCGCGGCAGCCATGTCACTGGTCATTCACCTGGCCATTGTCGGCTATCTCCAATTGGTCGAGAGGGCTGGAAGGCCCTCCAGGCCTGTCGAGATGGTTCTGGAGTTTCCCACGATGCGAACAGTGGAGGAGCTGACGGCTCAGAGCTCGCTTGATCTCGAAGAGCCTCAGGAATCATCCCTTTCCGAACTCGAGCAGATGCTCGAGCCCGATACGCCTGCTCCGGAAGAAGCCTCCTCGTCGGATCTGCTTGAATCCGACGTGGGTTCTATGAAGACACTTGGTGGGTCCGGCAAGGGAGTGAATACCAACGACGGGACGCTTGGCGGTGCTGGCGGCGCTGCCTCCTTCTTCGGTATCGCCAGCAAGGGGCAGCGATTCGCCTACATCGTGGATCGTTCTGGATCCATGACCGGGCCTCGGCTTGCTCAGGCCAAGCAGGAGCTCAAGCGTTCGCTCATGGGCCTGCCCGATTATGCCAAGTTCTTCGTCGTGTTCTACTCCAGCGAGATGGAGATACCCCCAGGCCAGGACAGCTGGTACAGGGCGAAGAAATCCCAGGTCAAGAAGGTCTCTCGATGGATCAACACGATTCCCGCCGAGGGTGGCACGGAGCCGGCGGAATCCTTCCAGATGGTGTTCGATCTCCATCCGCCTCCCGATGTCATCTTCTTCTTGACGGATGGCCGAATCTCGGGCCAGCAGGCACTGGACATCATTCAGATGAACAATCGGAGCAAGAACGTGGTCATCAACACGATCGCCTTCGATAACAATGAAAGTCAGGTTCTGCTCGAGGAGCTTGCGAAGAAATCGGGTGGTCTGTTCAGGTTCGTCCCGGTGAGGGCTGCCAGATGATCATCTTTCCGGTTCTCTTCATCCTCCTGCTGCCTGGTCTGGCCAGCGACACGGTCATTCTCAGGGATGGGCTGGGGCAACAGTCGGGAACGGTTCTCGCATCAGACCAGGGATCATTGAGGTTTCAGAACGAGAACGAACAACTCGTCCAGATCACATGGGATCAGGTACGAGACATCAAGCTCGGTACAGGATTGGCTCTGCAGGATCAGTTGAGTGATCGTCTGGAGCGAGCCAGAAAGATCTGGAGAGCCAGATCGAGACTGCAGCGAGGTGATCATGCCCTGGCAGAACCCCTGTTCGCGGAGTTGTTCAAGTCGGATCCCGCACGAAACACCGAGACGGATCTGATCATCGCCGAGGGGCTTCTTCGATGCCGCCTTGAACGAGGTGCGATGGAGGACGCATTGCTGCCGGCAATGGAGGTCAGCAGACTCCTGAAGCAGGGGGTTCGAACAGATCGATATTCGAATCTTGTTCCCGTTGCCGATCCAGAACAGCCGTTGTGCCATTATCTGGCTCCCGTATGGGCTGATGATTCGAAGGTGTCCCGACTGATTCGATCGCTCGAGGAATGGGACTCCGGCGGGGATGTCGAGCTGTCGCGAGTGGCGAATCAATATCTCTTCCTGCTCCAGAACCCCACAGGGCTCGTTTCGATCGATGAAGACGATGTCATCATGCCCTTCTACGAGGATGAGGATGCCGGCTCGGAATTGCTCTATTGGTCCGTTCTATCGAGAGATGGCCGGCCCGATGTTCGCCGTCGAACACGCCTGATCATGAAGACCAGGCTCGATCGGCGGCCCGATTGGCAGAAGGCCTGGTTGCATTTTCTGCTTGGGTTGTCGCTGTTGGAGGAGGATGGGGATGGTCTGCGACGTCAGGGGCTGGTGCAGCTTGCCTGGTTGCCGGCCAGATATGCCAGGGAGCAGCCGTATCTATCGGGAATCGCCATGGCTATCATGGCAGACGAGCTGGCTCGAGAGGGTGATGTGGATTCCGCAAGGCTGCTCATCGCGGAACTCAAGGAACAGTTTCCTCATCATCCCATTTTCAGTTCGGCCAGATACATGCCCGGTGATTGGATAGAAGGGGACATGAATCGATGATCTGCAGTCAAGTAATCACATTGCCGATGGGTGTGGCGATGCCAGCCACCTCCGATTCCCAGGTTGTGCGCACCTGGTGGGACACCGTGCTCGACGGTGGTCCCGTTGGCTTCATCATCATCGCCATGAGCGTCGTCGCCGTGGCCTTGTGCATCATCCACTTCCTGCAGATTCGCAGGTCGGCACTGATGCCTTCTGCCCAGTTGATCGAGATCGATCAGCGTCTGAAGTCGGGAGACATCGAAGGTGCCACGGCCTATTGCCTTGAACCATTGAACGACAGTTTTCTCACTCGTGTGATGGGTGCCGGACTGTCCCGATATCAGGCATCGGCCTTCGGCGTCTTCGAGATCAAGAATGCGATTGAGGAGGCCGGGCAGGATCAGGCCGCAAGACTGTACAGGTCGACGGACGGCCTTGGTGTGATCGGAACCACCTCGCCCTTGCTCGGACTGCTGGGAACCGTCGTCGGGATGGTCGGTGCCTTCGATTCAATGTCCTTGAGTGGCGGTTCGAATTCAGAGCAGCTTGCGGCGAACATCAGCATGGCGCTCGTCACCACGCTGATGGGTCTGGCATTGGCCATTCCATGCGTGGCCTTGTTCACCTGGTTCCGGAACCGGATCGATTCGCTTGCCTCCGAAGCGGGCCGTGAAGTCGAAAGGCTCGTATTGCATCTGGAGAGTGGTCAGGTGGCGGGTAGTGGCGTGGCTAAAACAAGTTCAAAGAGTGGTTGATGCGGTTCAGCAATCGTGGACAAGGTGATCGAACGCTTATTCTCGAGTTGACCTCGATGGTCGATATCGTCTTTTTGCTGGTCATCTTCTTCATGGTCACCTCCGACTTCGCACGTGATGCCAGGGCCGAGGTCTCCCTGCCGAGGCTCGATGGCGAGCAGATGGAGGGTATGGAGGAGGCGGGCATGTACATCAATCTCAATGAGAACGGTGAGATCGTCCTGTCCACATCGGAGCCACCGGTGACACTGGAGGAGCTCGATGCCAAGCTTCGTTCCTACATCTCCGGCGAGGGCGCTCCGCAGGTCACGCTCAGATCCGATAGGAATGCGCCCATCTCCATGTTCAATCAGATCGTCAAGGTCCTTGAATCCTCAGGAGTCTCTTCCGTGCGCATGGCCACCGAGGTGCCCGGGTAGAAGATGAGATTTTCAACGAAGCACCAGCGTGGAGGCAAGAATCTCGTCATGAACATGACGAGTCTGATCGATGTCACCTTCCTGTTGCTCGTCTACTTCATGGTTTCAACGGTCATGGCCAGGCCGGAGGATCGTTTGACGCCGACGATCCAGACCCAGAATCAATCCGCTGGTGGAAGCGATGCCGACTTCCAGGCGCAATCGGTGGATGTACTCCTTCGCGATGGTGTCCAGGTCTATCAGCTGGGTCAGCATACGATGAGGACGGAACAGGAACTGAGACAGCGTCTTTCCGGTCTGCCGCTTGATCTTGGAGTCTTCATTCGAGCCGGCGATGGCGTTTCGGTCGGCTTCACGATGGCAGCCATACAGGCTGCCCGCGATGCCGGATTCAGGCAGGTGACGTATGTGCCCCTGGAAAAATGATTCCCATCTTCCATCCCTGAGCGGTGTCTGCTGTCTGTTCGTCGTGATTCTTGGTTCGTGTCTGCATGGTTCGTCCGCCTCGGCCGAGGATGTGGATGTCTGGCTGGAGAAGCGGGGCTTCACACGGCTGCTCGTGGAGCATCTTGAAGCAACACTACCATCGCTGGACCCCCAGGAGCGTGGTCCCGTCATGGTTCGTCTGGCGCAGCTCTATGCGGAGCTTCTTTCGGAAACGGAGGATCGAGCCAAGCGGATATCACTCGAGGAGCGAGGGCGGCGATTGCTGGAGGAGGTTCGTGGCGCTGATGCGCAGTCGCTCGAGCTGGAGTTGTGCCACGGCGCCTATCTGGGAATCGAGCAGGCTGCCGAGCGGCACCGCATGCGGCTGCTGGATTCGGATGAACAGCTGTATCTGCTGGATCGGCTTGAGGAACTCATCGGCCAGTTGAAGAAGCTTGGTGTTCGTGTCGACAAGCTGATCGAGTATTCGGGCAGTGGGCTCGATCGAGTCGCCTCACGGATATACAAGGGCCGAACGAAGCAGGATGTGCTTCTTGAAATGTCGGCTCGAGTCGACTTTCTGCTCGGTTGGTGCCTCTATTACCAGAGTTGGATTTCCGGTGAAGTCAGTCGTGCCGAAGAGGCCGAGCGGTACTTCATGAAGGTGCTCTCCCTTGACAGTCTGTCGCCAGGTGATGTCTCGATGGATCTTCGATCCTCAGCCGGGATCGGGTGGGCCATCATCGGAATGGCATTGGTGAATCAGATCGTGGCGTCTGATTCATCCGCGATGACGTGGCTGGATCTGCTTGACGAGTCGGTCGTGTCGAAGGAAATCAGAGCGGAGATCCCCGGATGGCGACTGGCGATTCTTCTTGAGGACGGGCAATTCGAAAAAGCGGAGTCGTTTCTCGAATCGGTGATTGCCCAGCGATCTGAAAAACCGGTCAGCTGGATCCGTATGGCTGCCGTGCATGCGTTGGACGCAGATCAATCGCCCGCCGCCAGATCCCTGGCTTCCATGTCCTTGGCGGAACTGGCCTCCCTTGGCGAGCTGTCTCAACTCCAGGACATCGTGAGCCGCTATCCCGGGTCAATCAGTGGAAGCAGTTTTCCCTTCGCCTATGCTCGAGCCATACTTGATTATCGTCAGGCCATGGAAATACAGGATGCTTCCGGTTCCGATGACATGACACGGCGGGAAGCCTGGATGAATACGAGGAAAAGCGTCGAGCTTTCTCTTGGTACCCAGGACATCGAGCGATTTGACCAGGCTCGTCAGCAGGCGAGGCTTCTCCATGCCTGGTCGCTCTACTATCTGGCCCAGTATCGGGAAGCCAGTGAGATCTTCGAGTCGGTTTCAAGTCGTCTCTCCGAAAAGGAATCGGGGGAAGCCCTGTGGATGGCGTTCGTATCCGAGGAGCAGGGACTTCTACAGAATGGCGATCTGCCTCGAGACCGCTCCGATTCGCTTGTTGAATCGTATCTTCGACGGTTTCCCGATGGCCCACGTGCAGGGGAACTCAAGGTTCGAGTGGTTTCGAGCGATTCGCAACCCACCGATGATCGAGTGCAGGAGTTGCTGGCGGTGCCGGTCAGTTCGCCAGCCAGGGAACGGGCCGAAGCACAGGCCTCCGATATGCTTTATGACCTGTTCCGAAATGCGCCCGATTACCAGAAGAAGGATCGAGCTGCCCGCTACCTGGCGGTAGCTGCTCCCATCATGCAACGTCAGTATGCGTCTGGGGAAGAGTCCGAGATCTCCAGGGGATTGGCTCGGGCTCGTCGCGTTCTCGAGGTGTCGACGAATCCCAATGTTCTCAGATTGATCGCCGCCGAGAGCGCCTTGGCGATCCTGACAGGTGAGAAGGCGGCAACGCTTGAACAGGCTCGCTCCCTCGCGGATGAGATCGCCTATCGAAGAGTGCTCATGATGATCGAGCGGGCTCGTCTGGATCAGGCGATCGACGAGGCTGATCAGCTCTACGGGCGTGCGCCGGATTCGGTCTGGTCCAGACTGGCCACCAGACGTCTGCTCGAGACCTCAATGAAGGCCATACGGATGGCGGTCGAGGATGTCGATGAATCTCCGCACCGCTCGATGGTTCACTTCGGACTGCGTGCCCTGACTGAGGAGAAGACGCTCGAGGAGGCTCTGGGTGACGCTTCCAGCAGATCATTGGCTTCATTGGTCGGGTCCTCCGCATCGGTTCTCTCGAAGATGGACGGCATCGCCGAAGCGGACAGGCAGGAGATGCTCGAGCTTGCCTGGGGCATCTACGACATTCTCCTCTCGGAGGAACCACGGAACGAATCATTCCTCACCGTACGGGCGGGTCTGGCATCCACCAGAGGCGACGACGATGAATCACTTCGTTGCTGGCGGATCATTGCGGCAGGAAGCCCCTCGGGATCGGAACAATGGTTCCAGGCCAGAACGCAACTGCTGCTCATACTCGAGGAGCAGGATCCTGACAGAGCCTCGAAGGTGCTCGAGCAGCATGTGGTTCTCTATCCCGACTATGGCCCCGAGCCGTGGGGGGATATCCTCAGGAAGCTCGACAGCAGACTACGAGGTGTCTCGAGATCATCCGATGATGGTGACGTCCGATGAACGACACTCATCCCATGATGCGATTTCTGGGTCTGGACCCCAATTCGGATCCACTGGATACGCTCGGTGTGCAGGTGTCCGATCTCGATGAGGCCACGTTGCGATCCGCCGTCACGCATCGAGAGGAGCAGATCCTGGATCATCCGGACGGTGAATCAAAGGATGCAGACGAGGTTCGGCAGCATGTTCGTGATGCCGCTGAGCTCCTGCTGAATCCAATTGCCCGTCTTACGATCATCGCTCGTCACATGCCTCATGATCTGCTGAGGAAGAATCGTGATGCCTTCGCATCTGAACGAACGCTGACTGAATTCGATCGAGATGTATTGGGGATTCTGGTCGCATCAGGCGGCTGGAATGCGAAGAGCAGGGCGAGGCTCATGGCCGTTGCGTCTCGATATAGAGTCTCGAACGAACGATTGTTGTCGGTCTTGACCGGCATGGCCTCCTGGCTTCAGGAGCGAGCTGGGACGATCCGCCCGGAATCGAATGGTGCCGGTGCCCGGTTGATCGACATGCCCAAGCCTCAGATAGATGAGAGTACAGGGGTCGTGTTCGACCGTTTCGTCAATCGCTGGATGTCCGATCTTCGAAGCGATGATCCAAAGGCAATCAACAGAATGTCGATCCTGTTCGGGGCAGTCGCCTTGATACTGTTCGGCTTCATGTTCTTCATGATGATGTTGTCGTCGGATGGAGAACAGCAGGAGGTGCTGGCCTCCTCGGCAGTAGTCGATTCAGCGAAGGCCACTTCGGTCTCAGGAATCGATTCGTCCCAGGTCTCGGGCCGTGCGGATTCAATGCCGTTGGTGGACTCCGAATTCGATCTGCCGAGTCTCCCCGCCCGAATGACCAATGCGGCCGACGGCATGAGTGAGACGATTGGATCGATTGATCTGATGGTCGCCGAGTTGAATGATGGGGCAATCGCCATGGATCTCTATCCGGATTTCCTCACGTTGTTCGATCAGGCCGACGATGGCTGGTTCCTGATCGGAATCGTTCAGCGTGAAGAACTGCTTGGGAGTATTTCCAGACTCTTCGATTCGATAGGCAATCACCAGGAGTCCCTGACTGCCTACATGGGGATTCTTCGCTTTGAGGCAGGTGTGTTCACTTCGGCTCGGCAGATCTCCGAATCCGGATTCAGATCCGGTGTTCTTTCCATGCTGGCTGGTTCCGCCCGACAGTCACCAGCCGTGCGTTCTCTGGCAACCGAAGCGATCGGGCAGTCTGGCGAGTCGGGGCCCAGGGTGATTGACTTCGATTCCGGCGTTCTGCTTTGTCTGGAATCGTTCCTGCCCAGGATGATCGAGCTGATCGATGTCGATGATGAATCGAAGCTGCAGTGGGCGCTGTGGATTCGTTGCGTGGAATCGATTGATCAGACCATGTTCCAGCCGGCCCTGGTCAAGGCGGTGGAGGCGGTCGCCGCAGGCAGCATCAACCCGGCGGCAGAGGGCGCCTCGAGAACCGTTCTGGGCAGTCTGCTCTCGCGATTCGATTACGAGCAGTCCACCGCCGCCAAGGAGATGGTTCTGGGCTGGTACACGGACTCGGATATCCCCTTGAATCGTCTCGAGGCGCTGACCAGGCTTCTCGTGGAGCTCAAGCTGTCTCCTCGATTCGATGAATCCATCATCATCGATCCCGGTTCCGGTACGGCCTTCGCACGTCTCCAGCGAGATGCGCTGAGCAGGGAGTGGGGCGATGTTCTCACGACTGAATTCGAATGGAGGAGTCCGGTTCCCGATGGATTCGATCCCGTCATGGTTGGAATATGGGATGCGACATGGGAAGTGAGCCAATCGAAGGTCCTGCAGATGTCGGACGCCTCCCTCCTGCGACGTCAGCTTGAGATTCGCAAGCTCAACGAGGCGGCATCGGCGTTGTCCTCCGGTCAGAATCCATCGGCCATGAAGCTGATACGAGAAGTCGAAACGGGTTCGGGCGAGGGTGAAACCCCTGTTGTGCTGCCTTTCGAGGAATCGGTCTCTCTTGATGAATGGGCCGTCCGATTGTCTCGCGCCCGTAGCCGGGACGACAAGTTGAAGCTTCTGGATCAGCTGGACAAGGTTCCTTCCGGCAGCTTTGATTCATCCACCGCGATTCAACTCGCGAAGGTCGCCTATCTCGGTGCTTCGGCGATACGGGCCAGGGCGCAGCAGGTGATCGTCCGTCGTTTTCGTGATGATCCCGAGATAATGATCGCACTGCTCGATTCGCTTCCGGAGCGAACGACCAAGGAGTTGAATGAATTTCTCGAGTCGCTTCTTGACAGGGATCTGCCCGGAATCAAATCGGAGAGATGGCGTCCGGAAGTACGAAGACTGATGATTGAACGATCGTTGTTGCTGCGACTGGCCAGCAGTGCCATCATCGATCGGCATGTCAGGGAATTGTCGACATCCTACCTGGATGAATCCAGGCGGCTGGGTGCTAACGTCGTGTCGGCTTCGAACGAAGCAACTCCACTTGACTCAATTCGAACATTGTCATCGATCAGGATGAAACGACTCAGGGAGTCTTTCTCCATTGCCGATGCTCGATTGCTTTCCGATCTCCGGCTGGCCCATGAATCGAGGCGGCGACTGGCCGGTGACGCGATACAGTCATCGCTCATGCAGTCGTTGTTCCTATCCGAGTTGATGGCCCTCGAGTGGTCCTCGAGACTGCCTTCGATCTCCGGTGACATCGAGATGATTCTTGAAGACCTCAAGCTCGATCTGCCGGTTTCATCCCATGTGCTCGAGCAGCTCGTTCTGGTCGAGGAAGCGATGGCCGCTGTCTGGCAGCTTGTCCTGGACACCTTCGTGGAGAGGCAGCTGCAGCAGGAAGGAGCCGTTGGATGAGATGGATCATGGTCGTTCTCTGTCTGGTTTCATCGCTGTGGGCCGTCGAGCCCGGGACGATTGACGTCCGTTTCGATGATCGTCTGAGGAGCCTGACTCCAGATGATCCTGCCGCCTACTTCCGTCTTGGCGAGGATCTGGTCGATGCGTCTGGCTCGTCCTCCGATCTCGAACTGGCCATCAGGTTGTTCGTCCTTGCTGACCATCTCAATCCGAGCATGTACCGGCGAAGCGCGATTCTGGCGATACGCCCGCTGGTCGACGATCCGGCTGTCCACAGATTGCTGAAGGCGAACTTGAGAGCATCGACCATGCACACCTCCTTCATGCCTGAAATGGGACACTGGTCGACTCGAGACGACGATGTGATCATGAAGGCGGTCGACGCGTTGTCGGCATTCAGAAACGGTGATGAGAAGAAGTTCCGTCGGCTTCTGGAATTCGATGGGGTAGTCGAGATTCTCGAAGTTCACTCGAGTCGATTGCCCGGAGACATCGACTGGATGTCGAGACGGATCTCCCAGTCGAATGAAAAAGGTGTCGTGCTGGCCGAGGATGATCAGGTGTCGACCCTGGAACTGCAGGCCGAGCTTCTCGGGAGCTCCGATCAGCCATGGTCGGTGGTTCTTCGGACCGCCAAGGGTAGGCCCATGACCGTCATCGATCCGATTCCACTGTCGGAGATATTCGGCATACCAGCCGACAGGACGCGATGGCTCGA
>MDTG01303302.1_pt1 | contig 19421 bp, 17 predicted proteins | sample 811421 | NCBI WGS metagenome assembly MDTG01 (sample SAMN05326645, study PRJNA326480) | marine metagenome | isolation source: seawater | place: Pacific Ocean: South East | collected 2011
CAAGCCCGAGCTGGTGCTGCAGACGTCGGGCGGGCCCATCGTGACCCGCCTCGTCGGCGCCCTGCCGGACAGCGGCGGCGCGCCGACCGAAGGCACCGTGGAAGTCGACATGGGGGCGCCGCGCACCGAGCCGGAAGCCATTCCTTTCGACCCGGCCGGCCTGGGCTCCGGCAATTCCGCACGGCCGACCGGCGAGCCGGCGACCTGGACCTTCGAGCTGGACGGCACGCCGGTCACCGTCACCACGGTATCCATGGGCAACCCTCACGCGGTGCTGTTCGTGGACAGCATCGCCACGGCCCACGTGGCGGAACTCGGCGCCGCCCTGGTACGGCACCCGCTGTTCCCCGAAGGCGCCAACATCGGCTTCTGCGAGGTCGTCGACCGGGGCTTCCTGCGCCTGCGGGTGTTCGAGCGCGGCGTCGGCGAGACCCGGGCCTGCGGCACCGGCGCCTGCGCCGCGGCGGTGGCCGCACGGCTGCTCGAGCGGGTGGGCGAGCGGGTCAAGGTGTCGCTGCCCGGGGGCAAGGTGCGTATCGCCTGGCAGGGCCCCGGAGCCACCGTTAGAATGACCGGGCCGGCGACGCTGGTGTTCGAAGGACGTATCCATGCGTGACCCCGGAATCGACGACATGAATCCAGCGGACGACGACCGCACCCCGGTCAGCGAAGAGCAGGTGATCGTGTACCTGCGCAACCATCCCGACTTCTTCCAGCAGCATCCGCACCTGCTCTCGGAGCTGCATCTGCGTCACGAATCCGGCGGCGCCATCTCCCTGGTGGAGCGCCAGGTGGCGATCCTGCGGGAGCGCAACATGATCATGCGGCGGCGCATGAACGAGCTCATGCAGACCGCCAAGCAGAACGACGAGCTGTTCGCCAAGACGCGCACCCTCACCCTGGAGCTGCTGCGGGTGGATAGCTGGCACGAGCTGAACGAGGTGCTGGCGACCTACGTGCTGACGGACTTCCACGCCGACTTCGTCTGCTGCCACCTCGCCGGCATGCCGGTGGCCGGGCGCCCGGGCTCGGGCAAGCCGGCCTCCCTGGACCACATCGTCAGCCACGCCGGCCCGCCGCTCCCCCACGAGCGCTTCGTGCGCGGCGCCTACCCGATCTGCACCACGCTGCGCGTCGAGGAGCTGGCGGACCTGTTTCCCAGCGTGTCCCACGACGCAGCGGGCAGCGCCGTGCTGGCGCCGCTGGTGCTGGATGCGCCGGGCGGCTGCCTGGCCATCGGCAGCCGCGACCCCCAGGGTTTCACGCCCGACATGGACACGCTGTTCGTCACCTACATCGCCGAGGTGCTGAGCCAGGTGGTCCAGCGCCTCGCCCCCTGATGGACGAACTGCTGGCGCGCTTCCTCCGCCACCTCGAGGTGGAGCGGCGCTATTCCGGCCACACCCTGGCCGCCTACCGACGGGATCTGACGCGTTTCGCCGCCGAGGTCGACGTGCCCTGGGACCGGGTGCGCAGCCACCACGTCACCGCGCACGTGGCGCGCCTGCACGGCCGCGGCCTCAAGCCCCGCAGCATCCAGCGCGCCCTGTCGAGCCTGCGCAGCCTGTACCGCTATCTGCAGCGGCAGCGGCTGGGGACGGATGATCCGACGGTGGGCACCCGGGGCCCGAAATCCCGCCAGCGGCTGCCCGGCGCCCTCGACACCGACCAGGCCGCGCGCCTGCTCGACTTCGACCCCGAATCCAGGGAGGACCTGCGCGACCGCGCCATGGCGGAGCTGCTCTACGGCAGCGGCCTGCGGCTGTCCGAGCTGACCGGCGCCAACGTCGAAGACCTCGACCTCGCCGACGGTTTCATGCTGGTGCGCGGCAAGGGCGGCAAGACCCGCCAGGTGCCCCTGGGCCGCCATTGCGTCGCCGCGCTGGAGGCCTGGCTCGCCCGGCGCGACGACCTGCCGCCGGCAGACGGCTCACCCCAGCCGCTGTTCACGGGCCGGGGCGCCAGCCGGATCTCTCCCCGCACGGTGCAGATGCGGCTCAAAGGTCTCGCCGCCCGGCAGCTCGGCAGCGGCGAGCTGCACCCCCACATGCTGCGCCACAGCTTCGCCAGCCACCTGCTGGAATCGTCCAGCGACCTGCGCGCGGTGCAGGAACTGCTGGGCCACGCGGACATCTCCACCACCCAGATCTACACCCACCTGGACTTTCAGCACCTGGCCCGGGTCTACGACGCGGCCCACCCGCGCTCGAAGCGTCAGGAAGACTGATGGCGGACATCAAGCTCGTCACCTTCGACCTGGACAACACCCTGTGGAACGTGGAGACGGTGCTGCGCAACGCCGAGGCGCGCATGCGCGCCTGGCTCGACGAGCGCATTCCGGGCTTTCAGACGCGCTTTCCCATGGAAGTCATGGCGGAGCTGCGCAACGCGGTGCTGGAGGAGAACCCGTCACTGCGCCACGACCTGTCGGCGCTGCGCGAGGAGATTCTCTTCCGGGCCATCGCCCGGGCGGAGTTCAGCCGCCGCGACGCCCGCACCCTGGCCCGCGAGGCGTTCCACATCTTCCTCGACGCCCGTCACGAGGTGGAGTTCTACGAGGGCGCCATCGAGACCCTGGAGCGGCTCTCCCGGGACTACGTGCTGGGCGCGCTCACCAACGGCAACGCGGACATCCGCCGCCTGTCCATCGACCGCTTCTTCGCCTTCGGCTACTCGGCGGCCTCGGTGGGCGTCGGCAAGCCGGCGCCGGACATGTTTCATGCAGCGCTGGCCCACGCCGCCGCCCATCCCGGCGAGGCGGTCCACGTCGGCGACCATCTCCACGACGACGTGGCGGGCGCGGCCGACGTCGGCATGCACACCATCTGGGTGAACCACGACGAGCTGGAACTGCCGGCCGACGTCGTCAAACCCAGTCAGATCGTGCACCAGCTCGTCGACGTGCCCGAGCGCGTTCGGTTGCTGCGCGACGACTGAGTTGGTACTGCAGGGGCGCCCGTTCGGCTGGCCCCGCGTGTTCGGGGGGCTGGGGTTTCGTTCCCGGACCTCGCTCAGCCGCTCCGCGGTCGAGCGAGGGCAAGAAGTCTTTCCCGGGCCCGCGTCCCGCCCGGCGACACCCCGCCGGGTTATCCCCTCTTCATACCACGCAAGCGCTAACGAACCCGCGCATGGGCGGCGATGAAGTCTTTGACCGCGTCCAGCGTCGCCGGAATCTCGGTACGACGCGACTCGAGACCGCGCAGCCCCTCGAGCCGGGGATGGCGCGCGACCGCCGAACCCACGGCCTTGTCGACGGACTCGGGAAACTTGGCCGGATGCGCCGTGGCGAGGCAGATCACCGGCCCGTCGGTGGGAAAGCGCTCTGCGGCGGCGATGCCGACGGCCGTGTGGGGATCGGCCACGTAACCGTAGGCATCGTAGAGGCGACGGATGGTCGCCAGGGTGTCTTCGACGTCGACCGCCGTGGCGAAGAAGTCGTCCGTGCCCGGAGCGGCATCGAGCACCGCACGCCCCGTGGTCGCGAAGTCCTGCATGAAGGCGCGCAGGCGCGCGCTGTCGCCGTTCATGAGGTAGTAGAGATAGCGTTCGAAGTTGCTCGCCACCTGGATGTCCATCGCCGGCGTGACCGTGAACCGGACCTCGCCGCGCTGGTACTCGCCGGTGGCGAAGAATTTGGAGAGGATGTCGTTCTCGTTGGTCGCCAGCACCAGCCTGGCGATGGGGAAGCCCATGCGCTTGGCCAGATACCCCGCGAACACGTTGCCGAAGTTGCCCGTCGGCACGCAGAAGGTCACCGGGGCTTCGCCGCCGCGCTTCAGGCTCGCGTAGGCGTAGTAGACGATCTGGGCCAGCACCCGGGCCCAGTTCACCGAGTTCACCGCGCCCAGGTGGAAGCGCCCCTTGAAGTCCAGGTCGGCGAACAGGGTCTTCATCAGGGTCTGGCAGTCGTCGAAACTGCCGTCCACCGCTAGACAGTGCACGTTGGCGTCGGTGACCGTCGTCATCTGCAGTTCCTGCAGCGCGCTGACGCGGCCGTCCGGATACATGACGAAGATGTCCACCGCGTCCAGGCCGCGCACGCCGGCAATGGCCGCGCTGCCCGTGTCGCCGCTGGTCGCGGCCAGGATGTTCAGATGCTCGCCGCGACGGCTGAGCACGTAATCGAACAGGCGTCCGAGGAGCTGCAGCGCCACGTCCTTGAAGGCCAGCGTGGGGCCGTGGAACAGTTCCAGCACCTCGACGTCGCCCACCGCCACCAGCGGCACCACGTCATCGGCGTCGAAGGTGGCGTAGGCGTCGCGGATCAGCGTTTCCAGATCGTCCCGATCGATGTCGTCGACGAACAGGGGCAGCAGTTCCACGGCCAGGTCGACGAAGCCCAGATCCCGCCAGGCGTCCAGGCGATCACGGACGTCGGGAATCTCCGCCGGCAGCAGCAGGCCGCCGTCCGGGGCCAGGCCGGTGACGACGGCGTCCTGAAAGGACATGGGCGGGGTCTGCCCCCGGGTGCTCACGTATTGCATGGCTGAACCTGGCACGGTGGGCGGGGCGGCGCGCCCCGCGGTCGCGGAAGCGCGGTATTGTAGAGGGCCGCGCCGGGCGCGTCATCGACGCGGGCGGCGCCGGCGATGGCGGCCGCGTCGCCGCGGGCGCGGCGACGGTCCGGTCGAGGGCGTCGGCTCAGATGGAGCCGCGGCCGTAGGTGCTCTGGGGCCGCTTCGGCGGATCGGCGCGGAAGTCCTTCGGCACTTCCTCCACGTTGCCACCCTGGGCGAGAAACGCTTCGACGTCGGCGGCAAGCCGGTTGCGCACCGGCTCCCGGGCCTGAATGCTGTGCACGTCGGATTCCAGGGTTTCCAGGGATTCAACTTCAGCAATGTCGCTCACGGTCGGGTCTCTCGCAGTAAGGTCCACCCAGTTATAGAACAGGATCGCGAGACCGCAAGCGGCGGGGTCGCAGCGCCCGGCGGTGCGGGGCGTGTCAGGGCAGCGGCAGCGCCAAATACCAGGCTGCAACCCCGCGCCACCAGGCCGAGCCGGTGATCAGGAAGTTGGGTATCTGCAGCAGCAGGAACACGCCGAGCATGGCCGGATACACCTTCAGGCGCCATTCCCGGCGGAAGTCCGCGGCTATCAGCGCGACCAGCGCCAGGTCCGTCACCGTGTAGGTGACGACCTGCAGCAGCACCATCGAGCCGGGTTCCCAGAGGTAGAAGAACACGACCCGCGCCAGGATCGGGTCGATCATCACCAGGGCCGTGCAGATCATGAAACGCGCATGGACGGCGGGGCGGCGCCGGTTGTAGATCGCCAGCGCGTAGCAGAGCGAGAACGCCACCAGAAGCTGCATCTGCAGATAGAAGATGTACGGCCGCGGCGGCACCAGGCCGTCCCGCTCCAGGGTGGCGTGGGCGAAGCTCATGGTGGTGAAGATCACCAGCGGCACGATGACGAAGGAGCTCCTGCCGACGAGCCGGTGCAGGTCGCGACGGCCGCTGCGGATCAGCCAGGCCTGGGAGATGAGCAGGAGCAGCCAGGCCGACATGGCGAGCCCGTGGGCGTGGGCGTGCGCCGGCGCTTCACGGAAGATCGAGAAATAGGTCGGCCAGAACGCCACCAGCGTGCCCAGGGCCAGCAGCAGAAGATAGAAGACGCTGTTGTGGTACTGGTCGCGGAACTGCTGCATCGGCCCCTCCTTCCGTGCAGTCCCGGCCCATACTGACACAGGCGGGCGCGCCAGGACAGCAAGCGGATCGACGGGCCGGGTACGAAAAAACGGGGGCGCCGCAGCGCCCCCGTTCGAAGGACCGATCCGGAGCGTCGATCAGGTCGACTTGATGAACTCCGGATAGGCCTCGAGTCCGCACTCGGTGAGGTCCGTGCCCTCGTATTCTTCTTCTTCCGAGATGCGGATGCCCATGACGGCCTTGAGGATGCCCCAGACGATCAGGCTCGCGCCGAAGGTCCAGCCGAAGATCCCCAGGATGCCGATGAGCTGACCACCGATGGTGGCGTCGCCGTTCGACAGCAGCACCGCGAGGATGCCCCAGATGCCGGCCACGCCGTGGACGGAGATGGCACCGACCGGGTCGTCGATCTTGAGCTTGTCGAACATCACGATCGACAGCACCACGATGACGCCGCCGATGGCGCCCACCAGCACCGCGAGCTGAGCGGTCGGGGACAGCGGATCCGCCGTGATCGACACCAATCCTGCCAGGGCCCCGTTGAGTGCCATGGTGAGATCGGCCTTGCCGAACATGATCTTGGCGAGGATCAGCGCCGCCACCAGACCGCCGCAGGCGGCGATGTTGGTGTTGACGAACACCTGGGCCACTGCGTTCGCTTCCTCGATGTTCGAAGTCTTGAGCTCCGAACCGCCGTTGAAGCCGAACCAGCCGAACCACAGGATGAACATGCCCAGCGTCGCCAGCGGCATGTTCGCGCCGGGGATGGCGTTCACCTGCCCGTCGGGACCGTACTTGCCCTTCCGCGGGCCGAGCAGCAGCACACCGGCCAGCGCCGCGGCGGCGCCGCACATGTGCACGATGCCCGAGCCGGCGAAGTCGGAGTAACCGGCAGCCGAGATCCAGCCGCCACCCCAGGTCCACATGCCCTGGAGCGGGTAGATCAGGCCGGTCATGACGACCGCGAATGCCAGGAAGGCCCACAGCTTCATCCGCTCGGCGACGGCGCCGGAGACGATGGACATGGCGGTCGCCACGAACACCACCTGGAAGAAGTAGTCGGAGCGTGCCGAGTAGTAGGTGTCACCGCCGGAGGCCAGGGTGTCTTCCACCGTGTTCTCCGCGCCGATCCACAGACCGAGATCCGGCATGATGCCGCCTTCCACGGCGCCGATATACATGATGTAGTACCCGCAGATCAGGTACATGATGCAGGCGATCGAGAACAGGGCGACGTTCTTCAAGAGAATCTCCGCCGTGTTCTTCGACCGCACGAGACCCGCTTCGAGCATGGCGAAACCGGGTGCCATGAACATCACGAGCGCGCCCATCACCAGGAAGTAGAAGGTGTCGAGGGCGTAGTTTGTCTGAATCAGATCTTCCACAATCTTTTCTCCTTTAGCTCGCCCGGGGCCGGCCGGACTCCCGACCAGCTCTGCCGCGGGCGCTGTCCGACGGGGCCGTTAAACGGCGTCCGCGCCGGTTTCTCCGGTGCGGATGCGCACGACCTCGTCGAGGGCGGTTACGAAGATCTTGCCGTCCCCCACCTTGCCGGTGTTCGCCGATTTGGTGATGGTCTCGATCACCTGGTCGAGCAGACCGTCGTCCACGGCGACCTCGACCTTCACCTTCGGCAGAAAGTCCACGACGTACTCGGCTCCGCGATACAGTTCGGTATGGCCTTTCTGGCGGCCGAAGCCTTTCACTTCGGTCACCGTCATGCCCTGCACGCCGATGTCCGAGAGCGCCTCGCGGACGTCGTCGAGCTTGAAGGGCTTGATGATGGCTGTTACCAGTTTCATGCTGTTTCTCCTTACGAATCAGGGTGCACGAGTGCCCGTGGGTCCGTTAATCACGGACGGGCGGATCCTGTGGAAGATCTGTGCACCCCGGATTCTCTCTTAATCAAAGGCTTTTCGACAGCGAGAGGATCGGACGCAGCTCGCACAGCTTGTCGCAGCCATCACTGCCGTCGGCGTCGGTGCCGACGATGCCGATGCCGATGTCCACACCGTGGAAGGGCATGGTGTAGGTCACGCCGTAGTCGATCACTTCCTCGTCGCCGAACGCCGAAACCCAGTCGTCGGAGCTGTTGTCGTCCACCGAGGACAGGCCGACGTGGAAGTCCAGGGACGCCTCGTTGGGCAGGCCCAGGCTGTACTGCACGTAGGGGTAGAACCAGGAGACGTCGTCCAGCGCGAAGTACTCGTTGGAGTAGATCAGGCCGACGGTGAAGTCGGCGAAGGACAGGGAGGCGCCGAACTCGTTGTAGTCGAGATCGCTGCCGCCGCCCGGGTACTCGAAGCGCACGTAGTTGACGTCGTAGCTCAGGTTCTCGTTGATCTCACCGGCGTAGCCGATGTAGAGGTCCAGCTCCTGGCTGACTTCGCCGAACTCCACGTTCGACGACCAGGTGCCGATGTAGAGGCCGCTGTCGAAGGCGACGTCGAAGCCGCCCTGAATGGCGCCTTCCCGGTCGGTCTGGGACACGCCGCGGAAACTGTAGTCGGTAGCCAGGGTGACGTTGGCAGAGACTTCCGCCCCGTGGGCAGCCCCCATACCCCCCAGCAGCACCGCACCCGCCGCAGCGGATTTCCATGCTGAAACGAATTTCTTGTTCATCGAGATTTCCTCTCTATCCGTATATGTATGCCTGTCGTCACGGCCAGCGACCGCTGCCTTGCGGTCTTGCCACCGTCGCGCCTTGAATGGCAGTTTCCGTGCCAGAAAAATATTTCTTTTGAAAACATGGATTTATGGCGATCCAGGACGAATTCACACGGAAATGGGGCACGAACGCCCCGCATCGGTGCGCCAGAGCACCGTTCGACGCACCGATTCGGTGCGCTGCTTCCGGCTACGGGGCCGACCGCCGAATTCGTGCACCAGAGGTGACGGCGCACCCGCCGGCGGGGCGAACTCGCCTGGCCGGCGCCCGCGGCGCGCCGTACCATCCCGGGCAATCACCGTCTCGGATGTACCCGTCATGAATCAGGAAGCCCTCATCAGCGACGTGGTCGGCCGGCTCCGCCAGGCCCTCGGCGGCCTGCTGCCCGGCGGCAGCGCGGATGCGGTCCTCGACCAGGCCCGGGCGGCCCTGCGCCAGGCCCTCGACGACGTCGACCTGGTGCCCCGCCGCGAGCTCGAGGGTCACCTCGACGCCCTGGAATCGCTGCGCCGCACCGTGGAGGACCTGGAGCGCCGGATCCGCGAGCTGGAAACCGACGGCTGACGCGCAGGCCGCGGGGTGAGCGCCGCTGCGCCGACCGGCAACCAGACCGCGAGCCGCGCCCTGGTGGGCATGGAGGCGCCGGCGGTGACGGTGGAGACCCACCTGCCGGGCGGCCTGCCCGGCTTCACCCTGGTCGGCATGCCGGAGACGGCGGTCCGGGAAGCCAGGGACCGGGTCAAGAGCGCCATCCAGAACTGCGGGTTCGACTACCCCCAGGGCCGGATCGTGGTGAACCTCGCGCCGGCGGAGCTGGTGAAGGAGGGCGCCCGGTTCGATCTGCCCATCGCGGTGAGCATCCTGCGGGCGACCCGCCAGCTTCCCGCCGCGCCGCCGGGGACGGCGGGTGGCGATCTGGAGTTCATCGGCGAGCTGGGACTGTACGGGGAGGTTCGCGCGACCCGGGGCTGCCTGTGCGCCGCCCTCACGCTCAACCGGGAGGGGCCGGCGCAACGCCGGCTGGTGGTGCCGGCCGCCAATGCGGGCGAGCTCGGCGTGGGGCCGGGGGCCAGGCTGCTGCTGGCCGACCACCTGACGTCGGTGGCGGACTTTCTGCGGGCCCCGGATTCGGCGCCGCTGCCGTCGCCGCCGGCCGCCGCGGCCCCGGAGTCCGCCGCCGGGCCGGACATCGACGACGTGCTCGGTCAGCACGCCGCGAAACGCGCCCTCACCATCGCCGCCGCCGGCGGGCACCACCTGCTCATGGTCGGGCCGCCCGGCACCGGCAAGACCATGCTGGCGCGCCGACTGAGCCAGCTCCTGCCGGACCTCGACGGCGAACGTGTCATGGAGGTGGCGGCCGCCTACTCGGCCGCGGGGCTGCCGGCGCCGCCGGGCGCCCGTCCGCCCTTCCGGGACCCCCACCACTCGGCGTCGCCCCCGGCGCTGGTCGGCGGCGGCCGGCACGCCCTGCCCGGCGAGATCTCGCTGGCGCACCGCGGAGTGCTGTTCCTCGACGAGTTGCCGCACTTCAAGCCGAGCGCGCTGGACCTGCTGCGCGAGCCGCTGGAATCCCGGGTGGTCAGCATCGCCCGGGCGGGCTACCGGGTCCGCTTTCCCGCGGCCTTTCAGCTCGTCGCGGCGATGAACCCCTGCCCCGCGGGGCGAGTCTGCACCGAACACACCTGCCGCTGCCTGCCGGACCAGGTTCGCCGGTACCAGGCCCGGGTGTCGGGGCCGCTGCTCGACCGCATCGACCTGCACGTGCCCGTGCCGCCGCTGCCGGAGCACCTGATGACCGCCACCGCCGACGGCGCCGGCCCCTCGGGCGCCGATGCCCGGCGGGCGGTCCAGGCGGCGCGGCGCCGTCAGTACGACCGTCAGGGCTGCCTGAACGCCGATCTGGCGGGCCGGCGCGCCATCGAGGTGGCCGGGCTGTCGACCGAGGCGAGGCGTCTGCTGGAGCGGGCTGCCGGCCGGTTCCAGCTATCGGCCCGGGGCGCGCACCGCGTGCTGCGGTCGGCGCGCAGCATCGCCGACCTGGACGGCGCAGCCAGGGTGGACGGCCCGCACCTGGGGGAGGCGTTGGGTTTTCGGGCCCTGGACTGGGACGACGGCCTGAGCGCCGCCGTGGGCAGGACGCCCTGACCGGCCCCTGACTACGGCCCGGCGACGGCGCGCGGAGCCGCGCGCCGCGGTGAACGTGGGCGGCTTACTGAGCCTGGTCGACGATGTAGTCGAGGGCGGCCCGCAGCTCGTCGTCGGAGCAGCCCATGCAGGTGCCCTTGGCGGGCATCGCGTTGAAGCCGTTCAGGGTGTGATCCCAGAGGGTATCCATGCCCTTGGCCACCCGCGGCTCCCAGGCGGGCACGTCGCCGAGCTTGGGCGCGCCGGCCACGCCGATGTTGTGGCAGGTGCCGCAGAACTGGTTGTAGACCTGCTCGCCGGACATCGCACCGCCGCTGCTGGCCATCGCCGCGCCCGCGGCGCCGCCGCCGCAGTCGTCACCCGCACGGCAGAGCTCGCCGAACGGCTCGAGGCGCTCGCGGATCTCGTCGTCCGTGCCCGGCGGCACCCGATCCGCCGCGGCGGCGGCGGCCCACGACACCATCACGAGACCCAGCAGGAACTTGGCAGATTTCACGACGTTCACTCTCCAGTACTGCGGCCCGGAACCGGTCCGGGGACGCGATTGGCCCGGGGCCATTCGGCGCCGGGCGGAATATTGCGGCGCAAAATTATAGCGGCTGGGACGCGGACGGACAAAACGCCGGGGCCCGCCAGGCAGGGCTCAGCCGGTGGCGTCGAACAGCTCCCGGCCGATGAGCATCCGGCGGATCTCGCTGGTGCCGGCGCCGATCTCGTAGAGCTTGGCGTCGCGCAGCAGCCGGCCGGTGGGGTACTCGTTGATGTAGCCGTTGCCCCCCAGCGCCTGGATGGCCTCCGACGCCATCCAGGTGGCCTTTTCCGCGGCGTAGAGGATGCAGCCCGCGGCGTCGAAGCGGCTGGTGCGGCCGGCATCGCAGGCCTGGGCCACCGCGTACACGTAGGCCCGGCAGGCGTTCATGGTGGCGTACATGTCCGCGACCTTGCCCTGCATGAGCTGGAAGGTGCCGATGGGCGCCCCGAACTGCTCGCGCTCGTGGACGTAGGGCATCACCGTGTCGAGGCAGGCCTGCATGATCCCCAGCGGCCCGGCGGCCAGCACGACGCGCTCGTAGTCGAGCCCGCTCATGAGGATCTTCACCCCCTCACCGACCCGGCCGAGCACCTGGGTCTTCGGCACCGCGCAGTTCTCGAACACCAGCTCGCAGGTGTCCGAGCCGCGCATGCCGAGCTTGTCGAGCTTCTGGGCGGTGGAGAAGCCGGCCATGCCCCGCTCGATCAGGAACGCGGTGATGCCCTTGGACCCCAGCGACGGATCCACGGTCGCGTACACCACCAGCACGTCCGCCCCGGGACCGTTGGTGATCCACATCTTGTTACCGTTCAGCACGTAGTGATCGCCGTCGTCCTCGGCGCGCAGCTTCATGCTCACCACGTCCGAGCCGGCGCCGGGCTCGCTCATCGCCAGGGCGCCGAGATGCTCGCCGGAGATGAGCCGCGGCAGATAGCGGCGCTTCTGCCCGTCGGTACCGTAGCGGCGGATCTGGTTGACGCACAGGTTCGAGTGGGCGCCGTAGGACAGCCCCACCGAGGCCGAGGCGCGGCTGATCTCCTCCATCGCCACGCAGTGGGCGAGGTAGCCGAGGCCGGCGCCGCCGAATTCCTCCTCGACGGTGATGCCGAGCAGGCCGAGCTCGCCGAGACGGGGCCACAGATCCCTGGGAAACGCGTTGCTGGCGTCGATCTCGGCGGCGCGCGGCGCGATCTCCCGGCGCGCGAAGTCCGCCACCGTGTCCCGCAGCATGTCCACGGTCTCGCCGAGTCCGAAGTCGAACTGAAACATGATGCTCTCCAGTTGCGCGGAACGATATTGTACCGCTCAACGAACCGGACTTTGCCCGGACTGGAATGGCCGATCATGGAATTCGCTGCCAACGCCATCACGCTCGTCAGCCTGCTGATACTGATCAGCCTGCTGTCTTCGTCGTTGAGCCCGCGCCTGGGCATCCCGGTTCTGCTGCTCTACCTGGGCGTAGGCATGCTGGCCGGCGAGGACGGTCTGCTGGGCATCGAGTACGAGGACGTGACCTCCGCCTACCTCATCGGGTCCGCCGCGCTCGCCGTGATTCTCTTCGACGGCGGCATCAAGACCGAGACCGGCGCTTTCCGGGTGGCCCTGGCACCGGCACTGAGCCTGGCGACGCTCGGCGTGGTGGCGACCGCCGGCGTGATCGCCGCGTTCGCCTACGCCGCGCTGGATCTGTCCTGGCTGGAGGCCCTGCTGGTGGGCGCCATCGTCGGGTCGACCGATGCGGCCGCAGTCTTCTCGCTGCTGCGCGGCCGCGGCATGGCGCTCAAGGAACGAGTCGGCGCTACGCTGGAGATCGAATCCGGCGCCAACGACCCGATGGCCGTGTTTCTCACGCTGATTCTCGTCGAGGCGGCCGTGACGGACACGCTCCCCGGCTGGGGGCTGGCGACCTTCTTCCTCTGGCAGATGGCCGGAGGCGCCGTCATCGGCTGGACCGCCGGCGCAGTGCTCGCCGCGGCGGTCACTCGACTGGTTCTGAGCGCCGGGATGTATCCCCTGCTGGTGATCTTCGGCGCGCTGCTGACCTTCGGCGTGGCGAGCCAGCTCGAGACCAGCGGGTTCCTGGCCGTCTACCTCGCGGGTGTGACCATGGGCGCCAGGGTCTCCCGCGGCCTGTACAACGTGCAGCGCTTTCTCGACGGCTCGGCCTGGCTCGGCCAGATCACGATGTTCCTCATGCTCGGGCTGCTGGTCACGCCGACCGAGCTGGTGACCTACGCGCCGAGCGCCATGCTGCTCGGCCTGGTGCTGATCTTCGTCGCAAGGCCGGTTGCGGTAGCCCTCTGCCTGGCGCCGTTCCGCTTCTCCTGGCGCGAGCAGCTGTTCATCGCCTGGGTGGGTCTGCGCGGCGCGGTGCCGATCATCCTCGCCCTCTTCCCCTGGATGGCCGGCATCGAAAACTGGCAGATCTTCTTCAACATCGCGTTCTTCGTGGTGCTCGTCAGCCTGATCCTGCAGGGCTCCACGGTGGCCCCGCTGGCGCGCCTGGCCGGGCTCGAAGTGCCGTCCCGGGGCGACCGGCTGCAACGGCTGGAGCTGGGCATGCCGGGCCAGGAGGAATTCGAGCTGGTCGGCTACCGCATCGATCCCGACAGCCCGCTGGTCGGTGCGGCGCCCGGATCGACGTCATGGCCCGGAGAGGTGAAAGCGCTGCTGGTCATCCGCGAGGGCCGGGCGATGCAGACGGCCGACGTATCGAGCTTCGCGCCGGGTGACCAGATCTATCTCCTGGCGAGATCGGCCGAGCTGCCCATGCTGGACCGGCGCATTCTCGCCGAACGCGACCCCGAGCGGCTGGGAGAACTGGAGTTCTTCGGCGAGTTCCTCATCCAGACGGAGGCCAACCTGAAGGCGCTGGGGGACGTGTACGGTTTCCAGGTGGACGAAACCGATGCGGGGCTCGGCGTGGGCGAATTCCTCGCCCGGCAGTTTCCCCGCCCCGTGGTCGGGGACCGGGTGATCCTGCAGGGCGTCGAGCTGGTCGTTCGCGAAGTCGAGGGCAACGACATCACCAGGGTCGGTCTCAAGCTCAAGCCCTGACCGGGGCACGACCCGCCCGGGACCCTGCGCGTTCAGGCCTCCAGCGTCACCAGCTCCATGCCGTCCTCCACCCGGTCGCCTTCGGCGCAGGCCAGCGCGGCGACGATGCCGTCCCGGGGCGCCGTGACGCTGTGCTCCATCTTCATGGCTTCGACCACGACCAGGATCTGGCCCGCACGCACGGCGTCGCCCGGCGCCACCGCCACCCGGATGACCTGCCCCGGCATCGGCGCGACGATGCGCTGAGCGCCGCCGGCGGCCTCCGCCAGCGCAGCGACGTCGAGCACGGGCGTGGCGAACCGCACGGTGCCGCCGCCGCGCATGACGAACACCGCGTCGCCGGTCACCAGCGTGCGCGCGGTCACGGTGGCGTCATCGATACGACAGCGGACCCTGCCAGGCGCGACCGCGACGTCGGCCAGCCCATGGTCGTCGCCGTCCACGCTGGCGGCGGCGCCGCTGATCGACACCATCCTGGCCTCGTCGTCGGCGGTGAGCGTCACTGCGAAGGCCGAGGGCTGGTTGAGCCGGAAGCCGTCGGCGACGCCCCAGGCGCCCTCGCCGGCGGACGCCGCGCGCAGAGCCAGTGCCGCGCAGATCCAGTCCGCCGCCGCGGTCTCGAGCAGCAGCGCCGGGCCCGCCTCGTCGATCAGGTGCGTGGTGTAGTCGCCCCGGCGGAACCGCTCGTCGGCCAGCACCCGGCGCAGGAAGGCGACGTTGTGCGCCACGCCGGCGATGGCCAGGTCCGCCAGGGCTCCGTCCAGGGCCGCCACGGCGGCGGTCCGGTCGTCGCCGTGGGCGATCACCTTGGCGAGCATCGGGTCGTAGTGCACGGTCACCGCGTCGCCCGCCTCGACGCCGCTGTCCACGCGCACGCCGTCCGGCACGTCGAAGCACAGCAGGCGACCCGTGGACGGCAGGAACCCCCGCTGGGGGTTCTCGGCGTAGATGCGGGCTTCCACCGCGTGGCCCTGCCAGCGCAGATCTTCCTGGGCGAAGGGCAGCGGCTCGCCGGCGGCGACGCGGAGCTGCCACTCCACCAGATCGAGACCGGTGATCGCCTCGGTCACGGGGTGCTCCACCTGCAGCCGGGTGTTCATCTCCATGAAGTAGAACCCGCCCGCATCGGCGATGAACTCGATGGTGCCGGCGCCCCGGTAGCCGATGGCGGCGGTGGCGCGCACCGCGGCTTCGCCCATCGCGCGACGACGCTGGGCGTCGACGCCGGGGCCCGGCGCTTCCTCCACCACCTTCTGGTGGCGGCGCTGCACCGAGCAGTCCCGCTCGAACAGGTGGACGACGTTGCCCTCGGCGTCGGCCAGTACCTGCACCTCGATGTGCTTCGGCGACTGCAGATAGCGCTCCAGCAGCACCCGGTCGTCGCCGAACGCGGCCCGGGCTTCGCGGCGCGCCCCGGCGAGGGCGTCGGCGAAGCCGTCGCCGTCGTCCACCCGGCGCATGCCCTTGCCGCCGCCGCCGGCGGACGCCTTGATCAGCAGCGGATAGCCGATCCGCTCGGCCTCCGCGGCGAGCGTGGCGTCGTCCTGGTCGTCACCCTGATAGCCGGGCACGATGGGCGTGCCCGCCTGCTCCACCAGTCGCTTGGCCTCGATCTTCGAGCCCATGGCCTCGATCGCCGCCGCCGGCGGGCCGACGAACACGATGCCGGCCGCCTCGCAGGCGCGGGCGAAGGCGGCGTTCTCGGAGAGGAAGCCGTAGCCCGGGTGAATGGCCCCCGCGCCCGTCCGCCGGGCCGCGTCGATCACCGCGTCGATGTCGAGATAGCTCTCCGCCGCCGGCGCGGGGCCGAGCCTGACCGCTTCATCGGCCTCCCGCACGTGGCGCGCCGACGCGTCCGCATCCGAGTACACCGCGATGGTGCGGATACCCAGGCGGCGCGCCGTACGGATCACCCGACAGGCGATCTCCCCACGATTGGCGATCAGCAGCGCGTCGAACACGGTCACATCCTGAAGATGCCGAAGCGGGCGTCGTCCGGCGCGTCGCTGGCGGCCTCCGGCCGGCGGCAGGCCAGCTCCAGCGACAGGGCGATCACCCGGCGGCTGTCGAGCGGATCGATGACGCCGTCGTCCCACAGCCGGGCGCTGGCGTAGTAGGGATGCCCCTGGTGCTCGTACTGCTGGCGGATGCCGTCCATGAAGCTCTGCTGGTCCGCCTCGGGCCAGGTCTCGCCCCGGGCCGCCATGCCGTCGCGGCGGACCGTGGCCAGCACGTTGGCCGCCTGCTCACCGCCCATCACGGAGATGCGCGCGTTGGGCCAGGTGAACAGCATGCGCGCGCCGTAGGCCCGGCCGCACATGGCGTAGTTGCCGGCCCCGAAGGAGCCGCCGATGACCAGCGTCAGCTTGGGCACCCGGGCGCAGGCCACGGCGGTCACCATCTTGGCGCCGTGCTTGGCGATGCCTTCGTTCTCGTACTTGCGGCCCACCATGAAGCCGGTGATGTTCTGCAGGAACAGCAGCGGCACGCCCCGGCGGTCGGCGAGCTGCACGAAGTGGGCGCCCTTGACCGCGGACTCCGAAAACAGAATGCCGTTGTTGGCCAGGATCGCCACCGGCAGCCCTTCGATGTGGGCGAAGCCGCATACCAGCGACTCGCCGTACAGGGGCTTGAACTCGTGGAACTCGGAGCCGTCCACCAGCCGGGCGATCACCTCCCGGACGTCCAGCGGCGTGCGGGTGTCCGTGGGCAGCACGCCGTACAGCTCCTCGATGGGATGAGCGGGCGGCCGGGGCTCCCGGCGCGCCACCGTGGCGGCGCGGCGCACGTGGCTCGACGCCACGATTTCCCGGGCCAGCGCCAGGGCGTGGGCATCGTTGGCGGCCAGGTAGTCGGTGACGCCGGACTCCCGGCTGTGCACGTCGCCGCCGCCGAGGCTCTCCGCGTCCACCTCCTCGCCCGTGGCCGCCTTCACCAGCGGCGGGCCACCGAGAAAGATCGTGCCCTGCTCCCGGACGATGATCGCCTGGTCGCACATGGCGGGGACGTAGGCGCCGCCGGCGGTGCACGAGCCCATCACCACGGCGATCTGCGGAATGCCCCGGGCGGACAGGTTGGCCTGGTTGTAGAAGATGCGGCCGAAGTGGTCGCGGTCCGGAAACACCTCGTCCTGCATGGGCAGGAAGGCGCCGCCGGAATCCACCAGGTAGATGCAGGGCAGGTGATTCTCCAGGGCGATCTCCTGGGCCCGCAGGTGCTTCTTCACGGTGATCGGATAGTAGGTGCCGCCCTTCACCGTGGCGTCGTTCACCACGATCATGCATTCGACGCCGGCCACCCGGCCGACGCCGGTGATGATGCCGCCGGCGGGAATCCAGTCGTCGTAGAGCTCGTAGCCGGCGAGCTGGCCGATCTCCAGGAACGGCGAGCCCGGATCGAGCAGCCCGGCGAGCCGGTCCCGGGGCAGCAGCTTGCCCCGGTCGGTGTGTCGCGTCCGGGCGCGCTCGTCTCCGCCGAGGGTGATGCGCGCGGCGAGTTCGCGCAGTTCCCCCGCCAGGGCGGCGTGGTGCGCCCGGTTGCGGGCGAAGGTCTCGCCGGCGGTATCTATTCCCGTTCTGAGGACTGCCATCGGCTGTTCCGGAATCTCCCCAACGACCCGACTCGTGCGCACCCGCGAGCCCGCCAGGGGCCGCGCCGGACGCCGCGAACCGGTGCGGATTCGCTGCGTGACTGCCGCGCTGAACCGCCAGCCGTGGCACAATCACGCAGCCCGAACGATACACCATTTGCCGCTGCCCGACCCGGTGCGCGGCGGACCCTGCCACCGGCCGGAACCCCGTCCGGACACGCGACGGCGAGGGCAGGCAGACAAGGAGCACGATCCCGCTATGGCGACCTCCAAGGCGACCCCGAAGGCGAATTCCAAATCACGCTCGAAACGCGTGCCGCGCGGCCCGGCCGGCGCCCTGAAGACCCTGATCAACCGCCGGGGCAGCCGGTACGCCACCGTCGCGTTCGTCGACCTGCAGGGTCAGCTCCGCGGCAAGACCGTTTCGGTCAGCAAGCTCGAGAGCGCCATCGACGAAGGCATTCCGTTCTCCGCCGACAACTTCATGCTCGATTTCGGCGACATCAAGCTCATTCCCGACGGCTACCTGACCCTGGACCAGGACTATGCCGACGAGCGCTGCGACGTCGACTGGGACCGGCCGCGGATGCTGCCCTTCGAGGAGCCCGAGAGCGATCTGCTGTTCTTCGTCGAGTACGGCGAGGGCACCAACGGCGGCAAGTGGGACCCGCGCCGGCTGTTCCATCGCACCCTGGACCGGGCCGCGGCCATGGACATCGTCCCGACCTTCGCCTTCGAGTACGAGTTCCGCCTGTTCAAAGAGACCGCCGACTCACTGCGGGACAAGGGCTTCCAGCAGCCGAAGCTGCTGAACGAGGTGTCGACCTACGGCGGCGTGATGCACCAGAGCCTGTGGGCCCAGCTCTTCAAGGACATGCGCAACATGTGCGAGACCATGGAGATCCCGGTGTCGAGCATGCACTGGGAGCAGGCGGCCAGCATGGGCGAGGTGGCGCTGGGCCACCAGCCGGGCTTCGCCAGCGTCGACGACGCCGTGCTGTTCAAGACCCACGCCAAATCGCTGGCCGCCCGCCACGACATGCTGCTGTCGTTCATGGCCCGCCCCATTGCCGACGACGACGGCCAGAGCGGCCACGTCCATTTCTCGCTGAAGAACCGCCGCGGCCGGCAGCTGTTTCACGACCCGAAGCGCGAGCACGGCATGAGCGATACCCAGCGCTGGGCCGTCGGCGGGCTGCAGCGGCTGCTGCCGGAACTGCTGCTGATGCTGGCGCCCAACGTGAACTCGTTCAAGCGCCTGGCCCCCGGGGCGTTCGCGCCCATCGCCGCCACCTGGGGCATCGAGAACCGCACCTGCGCCATCCGGGTGATCCCCGGCAAGCCCAGCGCCCAGCGCATCGAGCTGCGGGTGCCCGGCTCCGACTCCAACCCCTACCTGGTGGCGACCTGCCTGCTGGCCGCGGCCATGTGGGGCATCGAACAGCGCGTCGAGCCGGCCGAGCCCATGAGCGGCTCCTGCTACGAGCGCACCGAGCAGATCCCCGACGATCAGCAGTTCCCGCCGACCTTCCGCCAGGCGATCGAGCGGTTCGCGGCGTCGGACGTCGCCCGGGAACTGTTCGGCGACGATTTCGTGACCATGTTCGCCGGCACCCGCCTGGCCCAGGCCGAGCAGTTCGCACGCATGGTCACCGACAAGGAGCTGGAGCGGTTCCTGGAAATGGCGTAACCCGCACGTTGCGCCACCCCCTGTAGGAGCGGCCTCCCGGCCGCGATCGCCGCCCTCGCCAATCGCGGCCGGGAGGCCGCTCCCACGCC
>MDTG01040975.1_pt1 | contig 19420 bp, 27 predicted proteins | sample 811421 | NCBI WGS metagenome assembly MDTG01 (sample SAMN05326645, study PRJNA326480) | marine metagenome | isolation source: seawater | place: Pacific Ocean: South East | collected 2011
ATCGTCGGCTACGGGCGGATCGGCCGCCTGCTGGCGCCGCTCTGCAAGGCCTTCGGCATGGACGTGGTGGTCGCCGATATCGCCCTCGACCGCGACCTCACGGCGCAACAGGGCGTACGCGCGGTCGAAGATTTCCGCCCCGAACTGACGGACGCCGATTTCGTCTCCCTGCACGTGCCCCTGGACGCGACGACCCATCACCTGATCGGGCCGGACGAACTGGCGGCCATGAAGGACGGCGTGATCCTGATCAACAACGCGCGCGGCGGCGTGGTCGACGAAGCCGCCCTGGCGGCGGCGCTGGACAGCGGCAAGGTCGCGGGGGCCGGGGTCGACGTGTTCTCGGACGAACCCCCCGCCGGTGACCATCCGCTGGTCCGCCATCCGCGCACGGTGTTGGCCCCCCATAACGGCGCGGCCTCGGCCCTGTCGCTGGAGGCCGCGGCCCGGATGACCGCGCAGAACATCCTGGACACCTTCGACGGTGCTCTGAAGGACGAGATGATCTTCAACCTGGCCGGCCTGCGGCAGGGCGGCTGACCACGGGCTTCACGGTATAGCCGGCGCCGTGGCACCATGACGGCGATGGAAAACCTGAAACAGCATTTTGTCGGCGTGATCGTCGTCGCCGCGACGCTGGCCGTGTTGGCGGCGGGCGTGGCGCTGTTGCTGGCCATTCCTTTCGCCTTTCCGCTGACCCTCACGGCCCTGGCCCTATCGCTTGCCGCGGCGGCACTTTGGGCCGCTTGGCGCCGGACTCGCCAACGCCGGGCCGGCCGGGACAATTGAGGCAGTCATCGGTCGTTCAGCGCCATAAAGCCGTCACCATTTTCCCGCACATCTGCAGAGACCGACGCGCAACCTGCAACAGGAAAGACCGAAGACTTGGCCGACCACGACGATCCCCGCGACATTGCCGACTATCTGATCCAGGAACACGGGCTGAACGGCGCCCTGGACGCCGCCATCGAAGGTGCGATGATCGCCCAGAACGCCCGCGACAATTACGCCCTCAGCGTCTGGCGTGAAATCAAGGCCGTCATCCGCGAACGCCAGGCCAAGGAGAAGGCACGGAAAGCCGAAGCCGCCGAGAAAACGGGCGACACGGTCGAGCCCCGGTTCCGCACCGATCTGCACGCCGGGGAATAGCTCCCGCACACTGTGGCCGGCACGCAAGCGCCGCGCCCAATCCCACTGCGCCGCCCACGTCCGAGCCTTCCGTCCCCCCGTAAATCGCGCGGGGCGACCTCGCCATGCCCCCTGCGGTCCATGGCGTCATCCCACGACAGCAATCGCCCCGCACCCGACATTCTTGCCGGTTCTCGAACAATGACTTCGACTTGGTGTCGATACTGTGCGCATCTGGTACCCGACATTTCAAATCGAACAGGGACAGCCGCATGAACGGACGACACACAACAAGCATTTCTTTTGCTTTTTTGGCCTGTCTCTTTTCCACCATGCCCGCGATGGCCGGAGAATTGGTTTCCTGGAGCAACACGGTCACCAGCGCCTTCGAGGCGCATCAATGCGTCACCATCCCCGGCACGCCCGGCACACCCAAGAAATGCAGCCCCTCCTACACGACCCATTACCCCTGCCCATCGTTCAGCCATCCCAAGAAGACGTGCAAGCACACCGTCGCCGGGCCCTGCACGCCGGCGACCCCGGGCACGCCCGACGTTCATCAATGCGCGACGGTCAACCTTGGGACATTCAGCATCGCCGTGGACGGTGGCGTATACGCGGCCTTTGACGGCATCTCCGACAGCGAAGTCGCCGTGCAAACGACGGCCAATGTGTCCTTGTTCGGCAAATCCGGCGCCATTCCCGTGACCTGTAAGGTCGCGATCGGCAAAAAGGCCGAGATTTGCCTGAACCTGTTGACCCGTACCTTCAGCGGCCAAGGGTTTTCGTGCGAAATTGGCGGCGCCAAGGTCGCCGCGGTCACCTATCCTGGCGTCGATGCCAGCCTGTGCATGGACGTCACCGTGGGTGGTGCCGCCGGTAAACCCGAAGGGTCGATCACCGCGCGAATCGAGGCCGGGGTCCAATTCGGCAGCGCCAACATCGGCGGGCATTCGGTATCGATGGGCTCGAAGTCCTGGGCCCCTGCCCTGTTCTCCATGACGTTCTAGCGGTCAATCGCTCCCGGCCGAATAGACGCCTTTCAACGGTCAGGAGGCAGCGGCGGCGAAGGCGGGTGTCTTCGCCCCAGACGAACGAAAAAGCCCCCGGAAACTATTCGTCTCCGGGGGCTTCGAATTGGTACGCGCTACAGGGGTCGAACCTGTGACCTACTGATTAAAAGTTTTGTGAATGCGAAATCCGCTGAAATCGAGTGAAACATAATACGTTGTTTAACAATGATTTATGTCTTTCATGGGCTTTCTGGAGCGTGCTACAAATTTCATTGGGTGGTCCCATCGTGGTCCCACAGGAGATTTAAGCATGGCATCAGCGGCCAAATACCCAACCCGGATCAAGTTGACGAAGCCTTTGGTTAAAGGCGTCGTCATCGACGAAATCGAAGGCGTCACGCCGTCGACGAAAGACAAAGTCCTGTGGGATACCGAAGTGACCGGCTTCGGGCTACGTGTCACTCGGAACGGAGCGAAAGCCTACATCTTCAAGTACCGGCTCGGGCACGGCCGCGCCGCCAAGACGACGAAGATGCGGATTGCCGGGATCGACTTGTCGCTCGACAAGGCTCGACAGAAAGCCCGCCAGCACCGGGAGCAGGTCGCGGATGGCGAAGACCCATCGCGCAAGCGTGATGAAAACGCCAACGCGCCGACGATGTCGCAGTTGTGCGAAGACTACATGGAGCGCCACGCCCCCAAGAAGCGGACCAAGGATGAAGATCAACGGATCATCGACAACGTAGTCAAACCGAAGATCGGGCGGCTCAAGGTCGCCGATGTAAAGTTCCGAGACGTGGAAGACCTTCATCGTGATCTACGGAAAACGCCTTATCAGGCGAACCGCGTCCTCGCCCTGGTCAAGACGATGTTCAACCTCGCGATCAAATGGGAATGGCGCGAAACGAACCCGGCCAAAGGTGTCGAGCGCTTTCCCGAAGAGCGTCGCGAGGTCTTCCTGTCGCCGAAGCAGATCGAGGAACTGTCGCAGGCACTCGCCGCTTACGAAGCCAATGCCACGCGGAAGACCGAGGCGCGCAAGAGCGCAAACGCAATTCGCCTGCTGATGCTGACCGGATCGCGCCGCAATGAAGTCCTGTCGGCACGATGGGAGCAATTTGATCTCGACGCGGGCGTCTGGATCAAACCGAGCGCCCATACCAAACAGAAGAAAGAACATCGCGTCCCGCTCGCCCCGGCCGCGAAGGAACTGCTCGTCGCGATCCGCGAGGACGGCGAACACCCTACCGGCTACGTCTTCCCATCTAGGACGGGCGAAGGGCATCTAGGCGATCTCAAACGAGCCTGGGCCGATGTCTGCGCGCTGGCGAAGATCAAGGGCGTCCGCATCCACGATCTGCGCCATACCTACGCTTCGATCCTGGCAAGCGGCGGTATGTCCCTGCCGATCATCGGTGCGCTGCTCGGGCATACGCAGCCCGCAACAACGGCTCGCTATACACATCTCTACGATGATCCGCTTCGCGCGGCGACAGAGCGCGTCGCAGCCGTCTATGGCAGGCGCAAGGACGAAGGCGGAGAAGTGGTCGAAATCAAAGGGGGCGTATGATGGCGAAACTGGATATCGAAGGAAGGCGCGCTGCCGAACAGCTTGCTACCGGCGATCCATCGCTCGCCATCGACTTGTTGCGTAGTGAACGGGAGATCAGCCAATCACTGCGAGAAATGATTGCCACGATGCTCGAAGGAAATGGCCCTCACAACGTCCGTATCAAGTTCACGACGACTGGGGGAAAGCGTAAAGAATTTACGGCGGATCGTGACCTCGCAATTTTTCTCGCGGTAGAAGCGAGGCTCGACGAAGCGGGAGGAACGCAAGACGATGCCTTTGAATGGGTCGAGGCAAACGTCAAAGCCGCCAGCATGGTCGGGAAGCACCACATCGAGGCGATCTACAAAAAGTATCGCCGCGCGCAAAATGAGATCGACAAGATCAATCGCGAAGGGTGACGAACCTCCGCACTTTATAACCGGGAAACCGTTTCAAGGATTTTCTAGCGTTGTCTCACGTTCTTTTTGGATGCGTGAGGACAGTAATGGAAACGAAACCGATCACACCAATCAACGGCCTTCCCGGCCTTGAAGAAATTCTCTCCCAAAATCCCGGCTGGCTCGATGAAGCCATCAAGTCCGATGAAGCGGCGAAAATTCTCGGGATTACTCGGAACGCGCTGGCGATCCGCCGCACCCGAGGCGAAGGGCCGACGCCGATCATGCTCGGGGATCGCGTCGTCCGGTATACGCGCCGCGACTGCTATGAGTTCATCGCCAGCAAACGGATCAGCGTGCCTCAATGAGCGCCGCGCAGATCGGCGACTTCCGCGTCGCCGCGACGATCCGTAGGCTGTTTCAGGAAACGCAGAGCCGGAAGGCATTCATCTGCCCTGGCTGCAACCGGACCTATCGTGGCTTCCCCGGCAAACCAAGCCCTTGTTGCGGCGGGGATGTCTATCAGGTGACGAAAACACCGTTGCCCCGTGAAGGCGACGATGGTTGATCTCTCCCATATTTCGCAACCCGATCATCCGACGACAGCGCGTCCGCACCTGGACTTCGACGCCATCAATGCTGCTGCCCAGGCTGCCTACCCCGGCATTCTCTTCCAGTGGCTTCCGGGCGGCCGTATCGAGGGTCGCGAATACGTCTGCGGCGATCTCAATGGCGGCGCGGGAAAATCCCTCAAAATCAACCTAGACAGCGGCAGGTGGTCCGACTTCGCAACAGACCATCAAGGCGGCGATCCGATCTCGCTCTACGCTGCGAAACATGGCCTCTCTCAAGGCGACGCTGCGCGAGAACTCGCGGATCAGTTTGGCGTCGATGGCGGAAACCCGATACAGCAACAAACAAAACCCGAAGGGCCGCAGGTTGTCATGCCGGTTCCGGCTGAAGCCGGTCAGCCTGAATTCAAGCACTTCAAATACGGCGAAGCGTCTAAGGTCTGGACGTACCCCGACGCGCGTCGGCAGGTATTGCAGCACGTCGCCCGCTACGATCTCGCTACAGGTGGTAAACAGATCATCCCTTGGACGTGGAATGGCACGTCCTGGCAGATGAAACACCCATCAAAGCCCCGCCCGCTCTATGGCCTGGATCGCCTTGCTGCGCGGCCCGCCGCCCAGGTCATCATTTCCGAAGGCGAGAAAGCAGCCGACGCGGCGCAGCGTCTTTATCCTGACGCCATCGTCGTCACTTGGTCTGGCGGCGGGAATGCCGTCAATCAAGCTGACTGGACGCCCCTGGGCGGCCGACAGGTCGTAATCTGGCCCGACGCCGACGAGCCGGGCGCGAAAGCGGCGAAGGCCGTCACGGAAGCCCTTGAGGGCATCGCCGCGTCGATCCGAGTGCTCGATGTTTCTGACAGGCCCTATAAATGGGATGCAGCCGATGCGGAAGCCGATGGCTGGACGACCGATGATGTCGCCGCGCTATTGAGCGACGCCACGGTCGCACAGCCTTTCGAACCTCTCAAGCTGATCGATCCCACAACGCTCGAAGGCGTCGCGATCCCCGATTTCAAATGGCTGGTCGACGACTGGCTGCCCTGGGGATACGTGACCGCGCTTTACGGCGACGGCGGGACAGGCAAGTCCCTGCTGGCGCAACAATTGATGACGGCTGTCGCAACCGGGCAATTCTTCTTCGGCCTTCCTACGGCAACCTGCCGAGCCCTTGGCTACTTCTGCGAAGACAAGGAAGACGAACTCCATCGGCGACAGGCGAGCATCAATTCGGCGATGGGCGTGACCTTCTCCGATCTCGGGCGGATGCGATGGGTCAGCCGCGTCGGCGAAGACAACATCCTGATGGCCTTCCTGCGCGAAGGGGTTGGAAGCGCGACGCAAGCCTTCGAGCAATTGCGTGCCACCGCTTTGACTGTCGGCGCACAATTCATCGTGCTGGACACGGCCGCCGATCTATTCGGCGGCAATGAGAACGTTCGGCCGCAGGTGCGTCAATTCATCAATTTGCTCGGCAGGCTCGCCATTGAAATCGACGGCGCAGTCCTCTTGTGCGCGCACCCGAGTGCATCCGGCATGTCATCAGGCGATGGCAGCGGCGGATCAACCGCTTGGAGCAACACCGTTCGATCCCGGCTCTATCTGCAGCAGATGGGTGAGAGCGATGACGCAGGCGACGATATCGAAGACCTACGCATCCTGACCCGCAAGAAGGCGAATTATGCCCGCACGGGCGAAGAAATCGTTCTGCGCTGGCACGACTGGGCGTTCTTCGCGGAGCGCGGTGCGGGCGCGCAGGACACGGTTGCTCGGATCGAGCAGAGCAAGCGCGAACGCGAGGCGGATCAGGCGTTCCTCAACGGATTGGACAAGCTGCACGGGCAAGGGCGAAACGTATCGGAGAGCGCCTACGCCAAGACCTACGCGCCGAAGTTCATCGCTGCCCTGCCGAGTTGCGGCTTCAAGAAGCGTGATCTTGAGCAGGCAATGGAGCGCCTGTTCGATCAAGGTGCCATCGAAGTCGGAGAAGTCGGCACCACGAAAGACCGAAAGAAGCAGCACGGCATCAGGCGGGTTGAGCATTCCCCAAAACCGCAGGAAACCGGGGAAAATTGATGCGGTCCAGTGTTGCAGCCCAGTGTTGCGGCCTACCGCAGCCGACCTACCTGCAAGTCATTGAAATCATTGCGGTTGGGTTGCGGTCTGCACTCTCCCTATATACTACGTATATAGACCGCCGCCTGGGGCGCGGCGGTCTGAATAACAATCTCAATTTTTCACTGCGGGCGACTTCCCAAAAAATTCGGATTTGGGTTGTTCGCTGATGGCAGGGGCGGCGGCACGTAAGGCAAGTATGAAGCCCGATGCTGTGCGGAAGCGAAAGCAGCGAAGGAAAGAGCGACAGCATTCGCACTTAGCCCTGTGGTGGCCCACGTTCGCCCACGAAGAACTCCACGATCTGATGGACCTCACCGGTCTGGACGAGGTCGAGGCGCTTGCCTGGGCCGTAAACGTCGGCCGCCGAATGGCGTCGGCGCGAGGGCCAATCCTCATTGAACCCCCGAAAAATTATGTCCCACGGGACATCAAAGACATCTTGGCAATGTCATCATCCAAGGATGAAGAGGCCCTGGAAGCCTGGGTCGATGAGCAGGATGAGAACGATGATTAGCCTCCAAGTCCATTCGCTGTCAGTGCCAGAAATCTCGCACGGCGACTTCACCGCGACGCAATTGAAATTGTCCAGCGACTTCGACCGCGCGCAGCGGGCCTTCGACGAGGCGGTAGATCACTGGCTGGTCGAACGGACCGGAGCCAATCGGGAAAAGGTCTGCGCCATTCACGGCCGTATGAAGCGAGCCCGCCGAGCGCAAGAGGCTTTCGGAGGGATAGCCCTTCCGGCGCTTCCTCCCCTTCCCTGGCGGGATGTCTGACCAATGAACATTGACGATATCCTGATCGCTCTCGTCTCGGTTTTGAAGCAACCGCATCGGCCGGGCGTTGCATCGAAGATCATTTCCGCGCGCCAGGACTTCCCCGAGACGATGGCCGCGATGGAAATCCTGCGCCAGCGCCTCGAACACTTGATGGAAGGTACCGACTACGAACTCGCCCTGCCGCCCGAGATCAACGCGCTTCTGTCCATTGAGGAAGTCGTCGCGCTGCACATCGCGATCATGGATGTCAAAGACGACATCCTGTCCGGCGAACTCGACGCGGAAGGATGGTCGGCCGCGATCCTCGATTGCCTATCGCCGGAGCGCCGGGCCGAAGTCGGCGTCATCATCCTGCGGCACCTTTGCGATGAACAGCCGTTGCCGTCGGACGGCAACGTCGTCCCCCTAAAACCCAACTGACGGAGAACCCAAGTAATGACGGAAAAGACCCGACCGGAACGCGGCGCAGCCATCGACGCGGCAATCGACACCATCGCAACCGAGTTTCGGGCGATCAAGGCATCGGAACACGGATACGAGGCCAAGGGGCGGCGCACCCTGGATTGGCGCTTGGTCGTCTCGAAGCTGCAGAACGCCCTTCTCAAACCCAACGCCACGAACGGCGTCGTGTCCATCGAACAGATCATGGAGCAGTACTGATGAGCGATATCGAAGAACTGAAACAGCAGATCGCGGGCCTGCAGGCGCGGGTCGAGGAATTGGAAGACGGCGAGCCCGAAGCGGTCGAGCCCGCGCCGGAGCCCGTATCCTTCGAGGGCGGCGTTCAACGCGGCCGGTATGGTACGGTTGTCAGTAACGCAGCCGAAAGCTACGAGGATCGCCAGCGCCAACGCCTCGAACGCATGGAAGCCGATATCGCGGAAGGCGAGCGCAAGGCGACCGAGGGTCTGCCCCTGGGCCTCTATCGTGACCCCTGCGGCGTCGTGCGCCGTAAAGGTTCAGGCGAGGCGGTCAACCTCGAAACCTACACTGACGGGACCACGCTGGAAGACCTGTATCAGCGCGGCAAAATCCTGCCCGGCGACCCGATCCCCGAGGCGCAGTAGAAGATGGGCATCTCTGCGACGACCCTGACGTACATCGCGATTGCTTCGACCGCCGCCTCGACCACGATGACGATGGCGGGGCAAGCGCAGCAGGCGAAGGTCGCGAAGAACCGCGCGAACTATCAGGCGGCGATTGCACGGAATAACCAGACCATCGCGCAGTACCAGAAGGCCGACACCCTCAAGCGCGGCGAGGTCGCGAAGCAGGAACACCGACAGAAGGTCGTGCAGCTGAAGGGGCAGCAGCGCGCGGCCCTCGCCGCGTCCGGCTTCGACGTGAACTCGGACGACGCCCTCGATATCCTGGCCGACACTGCGGAGATCGGCGAACTGGACGCGCTGACCATCGAGAACAACGCCAAGCGCGAAGCCTGGGGCTTCGAGATCGAAGGCATGAACGCGAGCAATCAGGCGACCCTCTATGACTACGAGGCCGCGAACCAAAACCCGCTGACGGCCCAGGCCGGGACGCTCTTCTCGGGCATCGGGTCGGTCGCCGACAAATGGGCATGGCACAAGAAAAACAGCGTAGGTGGGATCAGCTAGAATGCGTGCACCACGACTTACCGGGCCGACCGTTGAACAATCCGGCCTTCCTGGGGTCCAGCAGGGCGCAAGCGTCAATGACGACATGTTCGGGGCCGCACAGGCGCGAGGCATGATCGCAGCCGGTCGCGGTCTGCAGCAAGCTGCGGAAGCGACCTTCGCGATCTCCCGCGACATGCAACGGGAAGTCGACGAGGCCCGCGTGCGTGACGCGGACACGGGACTTACAAAGGACATCGACGAGGCCATCTACAATCCGAAGACCGGCTACCGCACCAAGCGCGGCAAGGATGCTCTCGATGCCTTGGCCCAAGAGAAGCTGGATCAAGATTTCGAGCATATTATCGAGCGTCACGGTAAGGGCCTGACGACGGAGCAGGCCAACCAGTACAAGCGCCTCGCCAAGCGCCGGAAAGAAGCGGCCGTCCGGGGTTTGATGCAGTACGCCCAGGACGAGGGACGCCGATACGTCGAACAGACGGCAATCGACCGCATTTCAGTGCTGACCGACGAAGCGGCGACGAACTATGCCGACGAAACCATCGTCCGGCGCAATATCAATACGGCGCTTGTCGAGGTCCGCGAGATGCGGGATCGGAACGGCTGGTCGAAAGAAACCGCCAACGTGAAAGCTGCCGAGATCATGGACAGCATCCATCTCGCTGTGGCGACACGGATGGCGGAAGACGACCTCGAAGCCGCGCGCGCCTATGTCGACCGCAACAAGGGCGAGATCAGCGCCGACAAGGAGCGCCGGGTCGTGCGTTATTTGGACGCGCATGAAGAGGTTATCAGGCGGCGGCAACGGGCTGATGCACAAGCAGCGGAAAAGACCGCTCGTGAAGCCAATGCCCGGCTGACCAGCGATCTTGAGATCGACGTGCGGCGCGGCGAAGCGGGGATCGGAGAGATCGAGAAAGCCTACGCCGACGGTGATGGTTTCCTGACACCTGCCAAGCGGACGCAGTTGATCGCCATTGCCGATGCTGTCGAGGCCAAAGAGCAGAAACGCATGGCCGACATCGGTCGCGTCTCTGCCGCACTCAATGGCACCGGCCCGGCAATGGACAACAAAGACACCGCTGATCGCAAGGCCGTTGATGCCTACTTCGAGGCAGTTTTCAAGCCGTCGCTCGCCCCTCTTCCGCCTTCTCCCGACGCTGCACCGGACAGTGTTGAAGATCCTGCATCCTGGCTCGCGAACGCGCGCCAGATTGCGATGACGGCTCGCAACAAGCAGGCAGGTGCACTAGTCGAGTTCGTCCGATCAACGGGGGTCATCCCGACGGAACTCGAAAGCACCATGCGGACGATGCTGCAAAACGGCACGGCGACGCAGCGCGCACAGGCTTCCGACTTCGTTGCCCGCATTCGAGAGCGCAATCCGATGCTGCTGAATGGGTTCAGCAAGCCGGAACGCCAGCTAGCGACGCAGATCGACCGCTTGGTCAAATCGGGCGTGCCGGCGTCGCGCGCCGTCGAGATCGCTGACACGGCGCTCAAGGCCGATCCCGCTGCACGCGAAGAGCGGCAATTGCGCCTGCGAGCCGACAAGCTGCTCGACAATGCCGAGAACATCATCAAGGGCGAGATGGCGGGCGGCTTCATGGGCTTTGGCAAGGCGGAAACCACGGATGCTCTGATCGGCGAGTACCGGGCTCTCTTTCGCGAACATTTCTTGGCGACTGGCGATGAAGATGCCGCCAAGACGTTGACCGTCGACGACCTCAAGCGCGTGTGGGGCGTGAGCCGCGTCGGAGGCGAGAAGCGCCTGATGAAATACCCGCCCGAGAATTATGGGTTCACGGCTCTGGAAACCGATGCGAATGCCGAATGGATGCAAGACCAGCTTGGTCGCGACCTGCTCGACGCGGGGTTCTCCGAAGACGACATCGAAGCCGTGCGATTGGAAAGTGACATCGTGACCGCCCGGTCGACCGACAATCCGACGTGGCCCGTGATGCTTATGCGAGACGGTGTCGTTGAGCCGTTGATGATCGATGGTAAGCCCATGCGCTGGCGTCCCGACTGGAACGGAATGCTCGCCAAATGGAACGAAGAAGAGGAAGCCGAAAAAGCGAACGCTCTGCAGGACGCGAAGACTTCGCGCGCCGCCCTTGCGGACGACCCCGGCCCGATGGTGCCTTGATATGCCCCTTATCCATGACGATACCCCTGCCCCTCTTGGCGCTGTGGCCCGCCTTCCGCAGCCGCCAGCCAACGCCGCGTCCGATGGTGATGATTACTCTGTTGCGGACACCATCGGCGCGGCGTTCCGGCTGGAAAACACCATCGGCAGCTTCCTCGCGAGAGAAGACAGCGTCGATGCAGAGCCGGTTGCGGACTACACGCCTTTCGAGCCGGACGCGACAGGCGCACTTCCCATCGCCGGATATGAGGGTTACGCGGATCGCTTCGTCCATGTCCAATCGCCTGCCGAAACCGAGCGCCTGATCTCGCAGATAGACCGCGAGGGCAAGGACAAGGCGATCCTGCGAGCGGCCGGAGGATGGGGATACGCAGCCTCATTCGCGGCCGGAATGCTCGACCCGCTGATCCTGATCCCCGTCGGCGGGCAGATCAAAGTCGGCGCGGGCGTCTTGAAAACTGGACTGCAAGCAGCGCGGGCAGGTGCCATCGGCGCAACGATCACGGAAGGCGCGCTTCACGCGACACAGGAAACTCGCACGGCCGAAGAGAGCGTTGTCGCCATCGGCGGTGCGACTTTTCTTTCTGGCATCCTCGGCGGCGTCGCCGGGAAGTACCTGACAAAGCCGCAGTTCGACGATCTCTCCAAGCGGGTCGAAAAAGACCTGGCCCCGCCCCCGGATGATGTCGTTGATCCCTGGACGCCCTTCGAGAGCAGCGTCGGCGCACGGCAGGCCGATAACACGACCATCGAAGACAACACGCTCGTCAGTGCGCTTAGCCTGGAAAAGCGCCTCGCCTTCGCCTCGCCGATCATGCGGGTCTTGAACAGCCCGTCGAACGAAGTCCGCAAGGCGGCGCAGGTACTCGCCGAAGTCCCGGTCGATCTGGCTAAGAACGCCGACGGGATCGCGACGCCGATCAGCGTCGAGACGCGCGTCAAGTTCCATCAGGCGGCTCTCAATGATGCCTACACGGCCCTTGATCGAGAGTTCGTCAAATACGCTACGGGCAACCCTGATGGCGGGCGGTTGCGCGCTACGGGGATCGCCTTGGCGGACAAGGTCCGCAAGACCGGGCGTCGCATGACATATAACCAATTCCGAGCGGAAGTCGGGAGAGCCATGCGTCGCGGCGATCAGAGCGAAACCCCGGAAGTGCAAGCCGCGGCCGAATACTTCCGCAATCGCGTGTTCGAGCCCTTGAAACGGGAGGCCATCGAAGCCGGACTGCTGCCGGAAGACGTGGATGTCGACACGGCCCTGTCCTACCTGACCCGCGTCTACGACACGACGAAGATCGTCAAGGAACGGCCGACATTCAAAGCGCGCATCACCGATTGGCTGATGGATCGCCGCGATGAGGTCAGCCGCACGAAGGCGGAGCGCGAGGCCGACCTATCCGCTGCGTTGCGCCGGGCAGAAACCGCTGGCGATGCCGAGGTCATCGGCAAGATCGAGGCGCGGATCGACAAGATGCGCGAAGACCTGTCGCTCGCGGGCCTGGAAGACATCGAACTCGAAGACATCGCGGATCAGATCATCGACACGATCCTGCAGACGCCGGACGGTCGAGTTCCCTATCAGGCGACGCGCCTCAACCGTGGCCCCTTGAAGGAACGCACGTTCAGTATCGAGGACGAGCGGATCGAGGATTTCCTGCTATCCGATATCGAACTCGTCAGCGAGTTCTATGTCCGCACCATCGCGCCGGACGTGGAACTCGCGAAGGCGTTCGGCACGCCGGAAATCGACGGCACCATCGCCAAGGTGAACGACGACTACACCCGGACGATCAACAAAGCGACGAGCGATCGTCAGCGGAAGAAAGTCGACGCGCAGCGGCGCGCTGACATTCGCGACCTCGAAGCCATGCGAGATCGGCTTCGCGGCACTTTCGGTTCCCCCGCCGACCCCTATCATCCCGTCATTCGCGCAGCCCGTGGTGTGCGGACGCTGAATTATCTTCGCATCCTTGGGGGCGTGTTGATCTCGTCCATGACCGACGTGGCCCGGCCGGTAATGACCGAAGGTCTGTGGCGCTCGTTCAAGCATGGCGTCGTCCCCCTGGTCACGAACCTGCGAAGTGTCCGGCTGGCCGGGCATGAAGCAAAACTAGCCGGTACGGCGCTGGATATGGTCATGGACACCCGCGCCCTGCAGCTTGCGGACCTGGGCGATGGCTACGGTCGATACAGCCGGATCGAGACGGGCCTGCAGGGCATGGCGAATACCTTCTCTCTGGTCAACATGATGTCGCCTTGGAATGCCGCCATGAAACAATGGTCCGCGACGATCATCGGATCGCGGATCATCGACACGGCGAAACGCGTCAAGGCAGGCAAAGCGACGAAGCCGGATATCAAGAAGCTGGCGTCCAGCGGGATCAACTATGGCCGCGCCGTCGCCATCGCCGACATGTTCGAGAAGTTCGGGCAGAGCAACGGGACAGTGCGCATCGCCGATACTGCGCGTTGGACGGACCGCGAGGCCGTGGAGGCGTTCCGAGGCGCACTGCAGAAGGATGTCGACCGCACGATTATCACGCCAGGGATCGGGGATCGCCCACTCTGGATGTCGAATGAACTCGGCAAGGTCGTCGGCCAATTCCGTAGCTTCGCTTTCGCGTCGACGCAGCGGATGTTGATCTCCGGGCTGCAGCGCAAAGACCTCGCCACCGCCAACGGAGCCGCTCTGATGTTGGCACTTGGCGCTGGCGTCTATTGGTCAAAGACCCGCCTTGCCGGGAAAGAGCCGAGCGACAATCCGAGAGTTTGGGTTGCGGAGGCCGTCGACCGCAGCGGCATTACCGGCTGGTTGTTCGATCTGAATGGCATGGTCGAGAAGGTGAGCCGTGGCGCTATCGGAGCCAACGCCTTGACTGGCGGGCCGACGCTCTCGCGCTACGCCGTCCGCAATGCCGTCGGGTCCGTCCTGGGGCCGACGTTCGGCCTGGGCGAGGACGCCTTCCGCGTAGCAGGCGCGGCCGCGACGGGCGAATTGAAACGGTCTGACATCCGCGCGGCCCGCCGCCTGCTCCCCTACCAAAACCTCTGGTACATCCGAGGCCTGCTCAATGCCCTCGAAGACGAGACGGCGGAAGAACTTGAGCTCAAGGGACGCTGATGGCGGCGAAGAAGACGCGCGGCCCGAGCAAAGGCAATGACCGAGGCCGAAAACCGGGACAGACGAACCTACGCACTCGCGAGGTCATCGCGCTGATCGATAAGAACAAGGCCAGCCCGGTCGAGGGCTTGATCGCACTGCGAAAGAAGTTTGAGGCGGCTGGCGAGCTCGCCGGGATGATGGAATGCGACAAGGCCCTCTTGCCCTATTACGCGGCGCGGCGAAAGGCCGGATCGGAAACGACCGTCACCTTCAAACTGCCCGAGATCAAAACGGCGGAAGACGCGGCGAACGCAATGGCGGAAGTCCTGACGCTGACCGGGCGGGGCGAAATGACTTTGGAAGAAGCGCAGGCAGTCAAAGACCTCATCGACGGCTATCGACGCACGCTGGAAACCAGCGAGGTTGCGGAGATGTTCGAGGAATGGAAGCGAGGTCAGGAATGACGACCAGCCGTGCAATGCGCCGCCAGATGAAGCGGCTGCAAGCCCAACAAGCTCCCGGCGCGGCCGAAGCCGCATGGATCATGTATATGCGCCGTCGCTGCTGTCGAGGCGCGATCCGGGTCGCCGCTTCGGAGGGCAAGCGAGATAAGGCCGCTGAACAATGGATCGCAGATAACCCAGAAGCACCAGACGAGAGACGCCTTGCCATATCCTACCAATTGCCCAGAGATCATTGCGTCGGTTTGGCGGATCGCCTGCGAGCGGCGGAAACCCGCATTCGCGATATAAAACCAAAATAATTTCAATTGTTTGGACACGGCCAAGCGTCGGCGAAAGCAGCGAACGCAAGGATCGACGCCGGGTGATGGCGCTTGTCGGGATTATCCTTCAAGTATTTGACCACAACGTCCCGCATCTGGCCCACAGTTAACCCGTCGGGGCCACAGATCACTTGTTTTCCACCTGATCGCTTGATTGCTGCCGCCATAAAAGCATGCATGTCATAGGCCCCCACCACGTAGCCGAAGCACTTAAATTTCTTGAAGTCCTCGCCCTCGCAATCGCTGTACAACGAATTTCCGGTCTCAAAAAATCCCGCGAAAACATCCGTACTGTAAGCGATCATCGAAATAAGAAACGAAGCCAAAAAAATCCGCGAAGCCATTCCCGCCTCCAATACAAAATCTCAATCACAGGATTTCGGGATAAGGTAGAATTTGCAACCGTTGATAAGTTTTGACGTTCCGGATACTTTCGCCTTGGCCCCCGTCGGACGGCAATCGGCCCGCCTTGTTTGCGGTGTTCGTCCTGGCGCTCCGACGCGGGGCCAGCCTCACGCATCGGCAGCAAAATCCTAATTTGAAAAAGTGCGCTTAAACCAACTATCAGGTCTGTCACGCTCTAACTGCCTGATAAAGCGTTCACAGTCGGCCTTAGTCCCTCTTTGCGCCAAGTCGACCCTTTTCAAGCAATTCTCAAGTTTATTATCGGTGTCTTTAGAATAAGCGGCCACACAGTTTGAGGCAGCTTTTGCTATGCGATCATTAAGGCAACCATCCACCGTTTGCTTTTTGGGCTCCAACAGCTTTAGCACTCCGCTGATTATCACGACCACGACCACGATGATGACCAGCCAAACCTTCACCTGATCCCAAACCGGCATTTTGTCTTCTGATGCTTCGTCCGCCATTATTCGCTCACGCGCCCTTCAAACAGGGAAACACATAAATTAGAACGTTGATAATACGTCAACGGTTGACGAACCATCTACTGACAGCCGCGAGTTTCTGCCTACAATTGGAAGCCGACATCAACCCGAGATGGAGGCAATTCCATGCAGACCCTCACTGACATTTTCGACGCCCTGGCCGCCGCGGAGGCCGCTGACGACGACGAAGCGATCAACAGGCATATCGAGGCCCTGATCGCGGCTCCGGCTACCACAGAGGCTGATCTGCGAACTAAGGCCCGCCTGCTCGTCAAAATGATGGGCGCGGATCAGGACAGTGACGAAGCGCGGCTGGCGAGGTCGATGGTCGGTTGACTTCCCGATAAAACTCACGCATCAGGGAAAGAGCGACCGGCAGTGCATAGGTGCATAACCTTGCCAGTTCTTATGAACGCCGGTCGCTGCTAATTCATCGATACCACGTCCGCTCTTGCGGCCAGAACCGATGTTTGTTCAGGAACAAAGCGCCACTATCCTTGATAGTTTGCGCGATCTTCGCACGCCAGGGGGCTTGGTTTTCCTGCCGTTCAAATTGGTAGCAGTAAAGGAAGACGTCAGCTAGCTGGATCAGTCGGCTATGGTGTGACCTCGCGAAGTGTACCGTATCGATCAAGTTCGTAATCTCGCGCGCTCTTCTCCAATCCGTTCCGATTTCGCGATACTGCGAAAGGCTGGCAACTGAACGCCCGATCATCGGCTCGTCATAATCACCGAACAACATCCCCAAGCTGTCTTTCTCCGACAACAGAATATCGACCTGCTCGATGAAAAACATGAAGGCTATTTCATCAGGGTCTGCCGAGGTATAGGCCAAATTGCCCGGATTGATACAGGCGATGATCTGAAAGACATCATCGCGCTTTAGAATTGCCAATAAACGAGCTAAGGCATCGAGCCGTAAATCAAATTCACGACCTTTAAAGTTGCCGTTCCCCCGGCATAATTCGATCCCATGAATTTCGGTCGACCTTCTCAATGTGCGTGAGCCGAATATGTCGTCCGCTATCGAGTTCACCTCGTCTTCGATTTCTGGTACAGATTGCGACGGAACGCAGATGCCGCCCAACCAATACCTGTCCTGCTTGGGCGGATCGTATTTGACTTCATCGTAGTAAATCAGGTGCATACTCGGCTCCGGCGCTAAATTTGGCTTCGGCGTAGCGCGATATATGGAAAAAACGCCATGCCGAAGCCTCAATATCTAGCGTGTACGCCCGAAGCCAATGCAGCCGCAATAGTGATTTACGCTTTCTTATCAACGATATTCAGAAGTTGTCCCCAGGTCAGCCGCTCAATTCACCACATCATCCGGCCCCGGCGCACCTGCTAGCAAGTGTCCGACGGCGACCTTGATCCCCTTCCAGACAATCACGCCATCCTCTTCACCGGCCAGCGCCGCGATCCGCTCGTCGCAATGGTCGAGCGCGCCGTCGTCGCCATAGCGGTCTATCAGCAGCTTGGCGCAGCGGTAGATGTCCCGGTCGCTGCTCATCTGCACCGTTTAACCAGTTCAAAAATTTTAGAGAGTTCTTCAACGTGTTGATCGAGCATCCGAACTAGACCTTGCTTCACCGAGGACGGCTCAAAGGCCCGTATATCCGTTAGCTCCCTGGCATTTTCGCCCCGATACTCAAACTTACTACCGATATTGATGGAACAGCCCGTGTAGGCCAGGATTGGAAAGCGCTTATCTTTAATTTTAACATTGCAGAAAAATTGTGTGATCGCATTTCCGTATACAGAACTAATAAAGGCACTGCTTTCAGCACGACATTTTTGATATCTGATAAAAAAATCTTCTTTGGAATTGCGACTATTGTCGAGGCATTCCTGCCTTTTCTTGTCCGCATCCACTTCTAATTCGGGCCGAAAATCTAGTGCTGGATTATGTTCTCTAATAGATTTCAAAAATTCCTCGTATATATCTAATCCAAGCCCGTCGCTCCTTTTAACTTCGACACCTAACTCTTCAACATCATCAGATTCACTTTCAAAGTTACTGATAGAAAGATGCGCGTACCCAATCAGCTTGCTTCGAGCATAGAGATGATGGCTGTTGCCATAGCAAATTCCTGGCTTTTCCTCTCTATCCATCCAAAAGGTATTCGGTTTGCTCCCAGCTGTTGCTACCGATGAGAAAGCGACCAAACCAACAAAAACCCAAACACCGAAAAAAAATCGCAGACTGCTCAATTTTCTCTCCTCGATCTGACTTTTCGCCATTCCCAGGGTAGCATAAACTCATCTGCCCACAACCCGACCTTCGCGACGCGGGCCGCGTACTCGACCGCGACATAGTCCATCGAGTATTTTCGATAGGCAACAGCCCAGCCGCTGCGGACCATTTCTTCATTGATGTCACGGCTGGCCCGCTAAACACTTTGCGACAGTGCGGCCGTATCGGTCGCGATCCACTGCCTCACAGGTGACGCTCTGACCGCCTACCAGCGCGGAAAGAGAATTGGCGGCTTCGACACCGCAGCCGTATTCTTCCGCGCCCATATGGCATGTCTGCTGCTTCTCTGGCGCGTCCATACCATGCAACCTGATTCGCTCACCTTCGATCTTGATTGTGTCGCCATCGAAGACCTCTGGCTTGCCGTTCACGTCCTGGGCAGCAACAGAGGTTATGGACAGAATAAACATCGCCCCAAAGGCTGATGTTCCTAGAAGCCTCGAACGTCTCTTTTGAGGCTCTCTTCGCGGGCCGCAACGAGATTTTCCCAATGTTCGACGCGACGTTTTTGGAAAAAGTAAATACCGGCCAACAATATCGACAAGGTGAGCCATGGCGGGACATTCATAAAGTAAGCTGGAGCAAACACGGTAACTGCTGACCAAAATACTAGAGAGATCATCTCCTTTGGGGCACGGGGCTTTGGCCCCACCTCCCTAGAAATTTGCTCGCAAGCGTATTCAAAATACGTCTTGTCAGGCTCGTATTCCATTTTTCGAACTCCTTCGCCATCCCGCCTCAAACACTATACAGAACGCGTACCCTGCAAAAACGCCTATCCGAATTAGTCCCACCGTGGTCCCACAATGGAAAAGCCCCCGATCATCTCTGATCGAGGGCTTTATTTTTTGCCATATATTTCAATGACTTTTTTGGTACGCGCTACAGGGGTCGAACCTGTGACCTACTGATTAAAAGTCAGTTGCTCTACCAACTGAGCTAAGCGCGCCAAGTGGTCTGCAAATGCCGACGGACGGTGCCCGAAACGGCAGGGCCGGAAATTACGGGCCAAAAGCCGGAAGGTCAACGCCGGAAAGCGTTTTTCCGAGAGGTTTTTGCCGAAC
>MDTG01276712.1_pt1 | contig 19418 bp, 24 predicted proteins | sample 811421 | NCBI WGS metagenome assembly MDTG01 (sample SAMN05326645, study PRJNA326480) | marine metagenome | isolation source: seawater | place: Pacific Ocean: South East | collected 2011
AATTGTAAGACATTGGTAGGTTGGCAGAGTGGTCGAATGCGCCACCTTGGAAAGGTGGTTAGCGAGCAATCGTTACAAGGGTTCGAATCCCTTACCTACCTGAGTGTATTCTATATCAAACCAAAACAGCTTACTTCATGTTATAATTTACCTAGGACGAAACTTATAAATGGATTTGATTATGAAAATACCTAAACTACCTGCTCCTTTTGCTACTTTTTTATTAAGAATACCTTTGTCAGTAATGTTTCTTCAGCAAGGGTTAAGTAAGTTTCCTGTGAATGAGGAGACAGCGGCATCATTTGGTCTTCCTTATATAGTATGGTGGTTTGTTGCATTTGGCGAGGTAGGCTCAGCTATTGGCCTTATTGTTGGAGGCATATTAGGCATAATGTTTACTAAAGGCATAGTTTGCGAGATGGCTGATTTATTAACACGTTTTAGTGGAATCACAATGACATGTGTAGTTACTGGTGTAATTTGGCTTATGATGCCAGATAGTCTTATGGATGTTATATTGAATGATTACTTACATTTGAGTCTCTATGTTGGTGGACTTTACTTTGCATTGAGAGGTAATACAAAATATGGTTTCTAGAAATATGATAAATTTAACTATGTAATTATTGCTTAATCATATTTTCATATAATTTGATCATCAAGACATGATAATATATATAACAGGATATGAACCAATCTAAAAGCACACTTAATGATCATGAAATTAGAAATGTTAACCAGGCAGTAGATTTTCTCGTGCCTTACGTACATTCAATAGTCAAATTATCATCAGAAGTTGATATACCTATTGAGAGATTTAAAAATAATATCGAGAATCTATATTTAACAATTGATTCTGAGGATAGTGGAAGAATCGAGGCATCTGCTGATCATAATAATTTTAAATTTTCTCTTCTTTATACTGGTACCCGTAGTTTTGTTCTGAAAATTAATGGTTATCTGGATTTTGATGGTTTTAGCTATATGGAAACAAATAAAGGAATGAATATACATGATGATCTAAATTCGGGAAATGAACATGTAAGTAGTCAAATTATGACCCAATTTCTAAAGTATTATAAAAGTCCATATTTAATTACAGATATTTACAAAAACTTTATAAGAGAAGGAGAAAGCTTTATATGAATATCTGTGTTATTGGTATGGGATATGTAGGATTATCAAATGCAACATTATTATCAACAAAATATGAAGTTATATGTAATGATATTGATAAATCTAAACTTGAGTTAATCAGAAACAGAGTCTCACCTATCAAAGATTCATATATAACAAAATATTTTAAAAATAAGGAATTAAAACTAAACACTATTGATAAGATTGATAAGTCAATCTTCAAATCAGACTATATAATGTTGTGTACTCCCACTAATTATGATCCAAAAAAAAATTCATTTGATACATCATCTATTGATAGTATTTTAAAAAATTTGAATTCTATGCGATGCACTTCAGTAATCATTATAAAATCAACTATACCTGTAGGCTATGTACAAAAATGTAATAAAAAGTATAAATATCTTAAAATTTACTTTTCTCCTGAGTTTCTTAGAGAAGGAAGCGCATTATATGACAACCTTTATCCATCTAGAATTATAATTGGCAATGATGACAGATATTCTAGGAGATTTATCAGCGTATATAAAAAATGTTGTCTCAAAAAAAATATTAAAACATTATTTATGGGCAGTACAGAAGCTGAGTCTGTGAAACTATTTGCAAATAATTATCTCGCTACCAGAGTAGCCTTCTTTAATGAGCTAGATTCATATTCAATTCATTACAAACTTAATACCAAAGCTATTATCGATGGTATTTCAACTGATCCAAGAATTGGAGATTTCTATAATAACCCGTCCTTTGGTTTTGGTGGATATTGTTTACCAAAAGACACTAAACAACTCAGCAGTAGTTTTCAAAATATTAATAGTGCTCTTATACCATCCCTAAGTAAGGCAAATAATCTAAGAAAAAAAAATATTGCTATTGATATATTAAAAATGAATGTAAAAAATATAGGAATATATAACTTAAGTATGAAAAAAGGCTCTGATAACTTTAGAGAATCTAGTATTATAGACATTATAAAAAATCTTAAAAAGTCTGGGAAAAACGTATACATTTATGAACCGCTTATTACTAATAAAGATAAAATATTTGGGTGTGAAATAATTAACAATTTTGCTACGTTTCAAAAGAAAGTAAATCTCATTGTTACAAATAGAATTTCTAGTAAACTAAGTAAGGTAAGTACTAAAGTTTATACGAGAGACGTTTACGGAGAGAACTAGTGTCTGTTAAAATTAATTTTGTAAGAGGAGATGAGATCATTTCAACAACAATGAGTGTTGGACGCACTCTTTTAGATGCCGCAAAAAAGCTGAAAATTCCTGAGATTCCTGCTATTTGTCATGGATCATGCAACTGTGGTACTTGTCATGTCCACATTGACCCAGCGTGGGTTGACAGAATAGAGCCTATGGATCCGGGCTCGATGGAACTTTTTATGTTAGAGAGATCAGACAAATTTGATGAATCAAGAAGTAGACTATGCTGTCAGATGGATATTTATGATGTCTACGAGGGACTTACGGTCCACTTAATTGATAATAGAAAAGATAAGTAGCATGTTAAATCAAAACTTTAATCAAAAAGTAGTCATTCATGCAGCGAACTCTGACTCTGTAAACTCACCCTGTAATGGAGTAAAGAGAACAATGCTTGAAAGAAATAATTTTAGTGAATATGCGATATCAACAACATTGGTACAATTCGAACCTAATTCATCATTCGATAAACACACTCATGATTTTGGAGAAGAATTATTTGTATTAGAGGGTACTTTTTCTGATGAACATGGCAATTACCCTGCTGGCACATATATTAGAAATCCACATGGAACAAGCCATAGTCCGTATAGTGATGAAGGTTGTAAACTTTTAGTAAAACTTAGACAGTTTAACAAGATGGATACACGAAAAGTTATTATTAATACAAATAATGAAAATTGGTTACCTGGTTTAGTAGACGGTTTATCTGTAATGCCACTGCATAATTTTGAGTTTGAAAGTACTGCTCTTGTAAAATGGAAAGCTAATACCAAATTTAACTTTCATCAACATTACGGAGGAGAGGAGATATTTGTACTTGATGGAACATTTTATGATGAAGATGGTAATTATCCAAAATATACTTGGATTAGAAGTCCACATATGAGTAAACATAAACCATTTACAAGAGATGATGGAGCATTAATTTTTGTTAAAACAGGTCACCTTTTAAAATCAAATAATGAATAATAAAATTTTAGCACTTAAGTATCGTCCTCATTTTTTCGATGAAGTTATTGGTCAGGATTTCTGTGTTCAAGCTTTGAGTAATTCCATAAATCTAAAAAAAATTCATAATGCATATCTTTTTTCTGGAACAAGAGGTGTCGGGAAAACAACTATTGCAAGAATATTTGCTAAATCACTTTTGTGCTTACAAGGAATCAGTGAAAAACCTTGTGGCGAGTGTGAATCATGTTTAGAAATTGATAATAATAATAATCTTGATCTTATTGAGATCGATGCAGCTTCGAGAACTAAAGTAGAAGATACAAGAACACTTATGGAAAATGTTCAGTATGCTCCAACATCCTCTAGATTTAAAATATATCTAATCGACGAAGTTCACATGTTATCAACAAAAAGTTTTAATGCTTTACTAAAAACTATTGAGGAGCCGCCAGAACATGTAAAGTTTTTATTAGCCACTACTGAACCAGAAAAACTTCCTGAGACAGTTATTTCACGTTGTCTTCATTTTAAATTAGAGAGTATAAAAGATAATTCATTAATCATGCATTTAGAAAATGTACTAAATGATGAAAAGATTTCCTTTGACAAGGAAGTTCCGAGTCTAATTGCGTCATCAGCTAAAGGAAGTGCTCGTGATGCTATGAGTATTTTAGAACAATGTATATCTTATGATAATGGTAATTTAAAAAAAGATTCAATTTCAAGTTTACTTGGTATTGTGGATTCAACGCTTGTTGAGCAAATTATTTTAAGTCTACATCGTAATTCAATTTCTGATATTACAAATCTTATAAACACATCCGAAGCAATTAACTTTCCAAATCTTTTAGATAGTCTAATAGAAAAGATCTACGAAATATCTGTTTCAAGAGCATCAAATGATAATAAATTTAATTTATCTGATAAATTTCTAAATAGTAATCTTAAGTTAGAGGACCTTCAGCTATGGTACTCAATTCTTATGCAATCTAAAGAAGAAATGAATTTAGCTAAATCTAAAGGTGATCATCTAATTATGATACTACTACGCATAACTCTATTTACTGATTACAATGAAGTTGTTACTGATGAGCTAAAAGACTCACCCTCATCAGATGAAAATACAGTAAATGACTCAAAAAAAAAAATAAAGAGTGAACCAGTAAGTGATTATGAAGATGAACCAATAAGCTTATCTATATGGGAAAGTTTCATAAAAAGTATATCATTAAATGGCTTGATGCTTGATCTTGCTCATAACTCAATCTTATACAAAAATAATGAATCCTGTTTTTTAATAATTGATGAATTTAAAAAAAATACATATCCAAAGAAATGTATTGATGATTTTAGTGACTCCATCTGTCAATATTTTAATATCACAGATAAAATAGATATTGATTATAAAAAAAATATTAACAGTATGTATAAAAAATCAATTAACGATAATATAAAATCTAAGAAGGATATGTATGAATCAATTAAGGATAATAGTATCTTAAAAGACATTGAAGATGTTTTTGATGCTAAAATAGATAAAGAAAATATTAGTAAATTATAAATCGGAGTAATAGATGGGTATGTTTGACAAAATGAAAGAAGCTAAAGACATGTATAGTAATATAAAAAAAGCTCAGGATGAGATCAATAAAATCAAAGTAGAGGGTGTTGCTGGCGCTGGCGCAGTAAAAGTTACAATAAGAGGCAATCATCAGATTACAAGTATCGAAATTGATGAAAACTCACACCAAGGGAATAAAAAAATTCTTGAAGAATATATAATTGCTGCATGCAATGATGCAATGAATAAACTTGAGAAAGAAACTAAAAATAAAATGGGCAGTGTAATGAACTTACCAAATGGAATGAAGCTTCCTTTTTAGTAAATGGTTAAATCAAAATATCTTGAAAATCTTATTGATGCCCTCACTATTCTTCCAGGCGTTGGTCGAAAAACTGCTCAACGAATGGCATATTCTTTGTTATATGGAAATATTGAGAAATCTCTATTCTTATCAGATCAACTTAAAAATATAGAGACTAAGATTATAAAATGTGAAAGTTGTGGTATGTATTCTGACTTTGACCCATCAATGTCCAATCAAATCAATTGTCCTAATTGTAATAGAGATAATGTCAATGCAAATTTAGTTTGTGTTGTTGAGTCTGCTAGTGACGTTTATACCATCGATGAGAGTACAAGTTACAATGGTTTTTATTTTGTATTACAAGGAAATCTTTCACCTATAGATGGAAGAGGTCCGTCAGAGATTGGTCTAGATAAACTTGAAAAAAGATTAAAAGAAAAAAATATTAAAGAATTAATTTTAGCAACGAATACCACAATAGAGGGTGAAGCTACTGCCCATTATATCAAGGACATCGCATCCAAAAATAATATAAGTGTTTCAAGACTTGCTTTTGGGTTACCCCTTAATGGTGAAATTGGCTATTTAGATAGCGAAACAATCTCACATGCATTCAATGAAAGAAAGATTCTTTGATATCAAAGAAATTTATCAATCTTAGCTGCGCAAATAAAGTCATTCTCTGAGAGGCCGTTGATTGCATATGTAAAATATTTCACTTCGGCTGTATTGTAACCAAAAGTAATTTCAGGATGATGATCTTCTGTATGAGAAATATAAATTATTATGTTTAGAAGTGAGGTTATCTCATAATGATTCTTACGAGTAAATGTTTTTACAATATATCTAGAATTCTCATCCAATACCCATCCTTCTTGTAATTTTTCTAAAAATGTCCTTGCCTGCTTGTTTGTTAATGGCTCTAATCCACCTTCACAAGGGACACATTTTTTTTTATCAAGTGATTCCATGATTGTTCCTCAAGTTATTAATTCTTTCGATGACAGTTGGATGAGAAAAATAAAATATTGCATAAATTTTATTTGGTATTAAGAATGTTAAATTTGACTTGTATAGTTTTACTAAAGACGATATTAAATACTCTTTATTAACTTGTTTTGATGCAAAGTCATCAGCTTGATATTCATTCTTTCTGGATAATATTGAAAAAAAAGGATCAATGAAAAAACTTACAATTTGATAAGTAAACACCAAAGCAAGTAATTGTGATGCCGAATTAAATGGTAAATTAAGTAATTCAATATAATTTTGATTATTAATAACGACTGATAATAAATACATCCCTAGAAAAATTATAGCAGTAGACAAAAGCAATGATTTAGCAATATGGTTATGTTTATAGTGACCGATTTCATGAGCCAAAACAGCTTTTATTTCTTTTGGGGATAAAATCTCAATTAATGTATCATAGAACACAATTCTTCTATTATTCTTGAATCCTGTAAAATACGCATTTGGATGCTTAGATCGCTTGGATTTATCCATGACATATAAGTTTTCTATACTAAAGTCAGTTTTTTCTGAGAGATCTTCAATTTCTTTTTCAATTTCTTTATTCTCTAAATTATTGAATTTATTAAACATAGGTGAGATATAAGTTGGATAGATATATATACTCATAATGATCATTAAAAAAATAGTTGAAGCCATTAAAATCCACCACACTTGCTGGTATGTAACTATTGAAAAGAATATAGAACTCAATATCACAATTAGGACGAGTGTCATCAAAAAAGATATTAAATTATCCTTTACAAATAATATTCTTGAGGATGTATTGAAATTATATTTTGTCTCAATCACAAAAGTTGAATAATACGAAAGGGGTATCATTGAGAAATAAAAAAGCATAAAAGTGGATAGTATAGTGAAGAGGCTTACATAATAGTTATCTAATTCCAATAATCCTATTGAGATACTGATATAATTGACCAGTCCACCAACCGTAAGCAGATATACCCATCCGACATAAATAATAGATCGCAGAATGGATAGTTTTAATTTTAATAAATTGTAGCCTCTGGATTTAATATCATCATCATTATCTATTCCGAGAAGTTCTGAAGACTTTTCATCTATCTTTGCTGTCTTTATCGTATGTATCTGCATAAGATCTAAGGATACTTTTGCAATCAAATAAAATATTAAAATTGTTGTTACTTCGCTCATTTTTTATGTGGTTTTACTTTACATAGTAATTATACTAATCTTAGCTCATGAAAGATAGAACTAACCTGATTTGGATCGATCTCGAAATGACAGGACTAGATACCCAAAGAGATTACATTATTGAAATTGCCTCAATAGTGACTGATAAAAATTTGAATATATTAGAGGAGGGCCCTAACCTTGTGATTACTCAGCCTGATGAAGTGCTTAATAGTATGGATCAGTGGAATACAGATCATCACAATAGAAGCGGATTAGTTCAAAAGGTTCAAGAAAGTAACATTACTGAATCAATCGCTGAAAAGCAGACTATAGACTTTTTATCAAAATATGTTCAAAAAGGCCAATCACCACTTTGTGGAAATACTATTTGTCAAGATAGAAGATTCTTAGCACGATGTATGCCTGATCTAGAATCTTTCTGTCACTATAGGAGCATAGATGTAAGTTCTATTCGTGAACTTGGAAAAAGATGGTACTACGAGGAGATAGACAACTTTCAAAAAAATTCCAATCATAGAGCCCTTGATGATATTCGTGACTCCATTGAAGAGCTGCGATATTACAGAAAAACTATCTTTAAGCTTTAGAAACTATTTTCATTATAAAGTCTTTCTTTGTGCTAACAATATTTGTGAATTTATTAAAATCACGGACACATGAAGGATAGTCTTTATTATAATGCAGACCTCTACTTTCTTTTCTTTTTAACGCAGAATTTGTGATAATTTCAGCAATGTTAATTAAATTCCTAAGCTCAAGCAAATCTACACTAATTCTGTGATTGTGATAAAACTCATCTACTTCAGTATTTATTATTGATAGACGTTCTTTTGCCTGACCAAGCATTTTGTCCGATCTTAATATCCCAACATAATCCCACATTATTTTTCTTATCTCTGCCCAATTGTGTGATATCTGAACATTTTCAACTCTTGGAATTGTCACATAGCTATCGTCCCACAACGGCAAGTCATAATCATTACAAAACGATTTATATTTTTTATCTATTAATTTGCTACATTCTGTCGCCATAACTGAGCATTCAAGAAGTGAATTGCTTGCGAGTCTATTTGCACCATGAAAGCCAGTGTGTGTGCATTCGCCGATTGCAAATAAGTTTGAACATTCTGTCTCACCAGCAACATTAGTATTAATTCCACCACATGTATAGTGAGCTGCTGGAACCACTGGTATTGATTGATTAGTAATATCAATATTTAAATTCAAACATCTTTGATAAATATTAGGAAATCTTTTTTTAATATAATTTGGATCTTTAAATGATATATCTAAGTAAACACACTTATAATTATTATTTTTCATTTCAGAATCTATGGCTCTAGCTACAACATCTCTAGGAGCTAATTCCATTCTTTGATCATAATCTTGCATAAAATATTTTCCATCTGGATTTAATAGTTTAGCTCCTTCACCTCTGAGTGATTCTGATATTAAGAAACTTTTCTCTGAAGTATGATAGAGACAAGTAGGATGAAATTGCATAAATTCCATATTGCTGATAACACATCCAAATCTCCACGCCATGGCAATCCCATCACCAGTAGAAGTATCTGGATTAGTTGTGTATTGATAAACTTTACTTGCGCCACCTGTCGCTAATATGACTACATTTGAGCTTATAGTAACAACTGATTCAGTTGTTTCATCATAAGCATATAAACCATGACATAAGTCATTTTTGTTACCTATCAAATCTATAGCCATTAAATCTTCTTTGATAACTATATTTTTGTTATTTATCGCTTTTCTAAGTAACTTCGTGTGTATCTCTTCTCCAGTATTATCATTATGATAAATAATTCTCCTTGCTGAATGCCCACCTTCTAGGGTTTGATCTAATTCTTCTCCATTTTTATTGAAGTTAACTCCATGTTCTTGCAACAAATAAATACTTTTTTCTCCTTGTTTTATAATATCTTTGACAGTATTGATGTCGCAAATGCCATGACCATTTGTTATCGTATCTTCGACATGATGATTAATATCATTCTTGTTTTTTATTGCTGCAGCGATTCCACCTTGTGCCCATGCAGTTGAGCATTTATTTGTTTTGGATTTTGATAAAATCATTACGGAGTATTTTTTTGCTAGCTCTAATCCTGCTAATAGTCCAGAAATACCTGCACCTACTATTAAAATTTCAGTATTAATCTTTCTAGACATATACTATAAAATAGCATAAGACTAGGTATCTAGAAATATGAATATTGAAGATGACGATCAAATTATTGAAAAATGCTTATCTGGCGATATAGATTCATATAAGTTTTTGGTTCAAAAGTATCAAGGACGAATTATTAATACATGCTATAAATACACAAAAAACATAAGGGATGCAGAGGATGTAGCTCAAGAAGTATTTTTAAAAGCATTCCAAAACCTATCAAATTTTAAGTTTGATAGTAAATTCTACTCATGGATTTACAGAATTGCAGTTAATACAAGTTTAAATTTTGTAAATTCTAAGGAAAAAAGAAAAGAAAAAGAAACTATTTCAGATGAATCTTGTCTAAATGATCAAAGCTTATCTGTAGATGATCCAGATGAGTTTTATAAGTTTAATGAGCTTGTAGATAAAATTCAGCCATTAATGGATAATTTACCAGGCGATTTAAAAAAAATGATTGAATTATATGAAATTAAGGACTTTACGTATGAGCAGATTTCTAAGGAACTATCAGTACCTATCGGCACGGTAAGATCAAGGTTGCATAGAGCAAGAAACATGTTAATCTCTGAATTTAAGGCGATAAATGATGAAAAATAAAGATTACAGCATTTACGGTAAAATTATTAGTGTAATTTCTAATGACTATCCGCCCGAAATATCAAATAAGTTTACAGATAATGTAATGAAAAAAATTTATTTGGAAAACCAAAGTCGCCTTAGGAATAGATCTTCTAGTTACCTAAATATAGCGGCCTCTATATTTTTTGCTGTCATTACGACATATACTTTAGTAAGCTACAACGATATGGATAACATCTCGACCTCAACACTATCAGAAGAGTCAGATATTAAGGAAAATAATTTAATAAGGAAAGTCATAAGTAAAGACCCTTGTAAAGACATGGAAAAAAATGATAAATATGACAGTGAAAAATGTAAATAAATATAAAAGTTTCTTTTATAGTACTTTTATTTTAATACTTCTTACAACAAGTAATGCACAATCAGAGTCTTATCCAGACTTTACAAAAATAGTCGAAGATAATATGCCTGCAGTAGTAATTGTTAATGCTACACGATCATCTAATAATTCTAACAATGAATTTGAAACCCCTCCTGGAATGCCAGAAGAGTTTAATGATCTCTTTAAAAAATTTTTTGATGAGAAGCAAAATGCTCCAAAGAGAGGACAACCTAGCGCTGGCTCCGGATTTATTTTATCAAGCGATGGATACATCATGACAAATCATCATGTTGTTAATGGATCAGATGATATTTCTATAATAACAAATGATCAAACAACTTATGATGCAGAGCTTATAGGATCTGACAAGAGAAGTGATTTAGCACTTTTGAAAATAAAAGCTAAGAATTTACCAGTAGTGAAGATTGCATCCATGGATAATGTCAAACTGGGAGAATGGGTCTTGGCAATAGGATCTCCTTTTGGATTTAACCAAACTGTTACTGCTGGCATTGTTAGTGGAAAACAAAGAAAGCTTGCAGGAGATAACTATGTACCTTACATCCAGACAGATGTAGCCATCAATCCTGGCAATTCTGGCGGGCCTTTATTTAATCTCTCTGGTGAGGTTATAGGTGTTAATGCGCAAATTTATAGTAGAACAGGAGGTTTTATGGGTGTGTCATTTGCTATACCATCTGACACAGTAAATGATGTTTATTATCAGTTAAAAACTAAAGGCAAAGTGAGTCGTGGTTGGCTAGGTGTTTATATTCAAGAAATTGATAATAAGCTAGCAAAAAGTTTTGGAATGGCTAAACCCAAGGGAGCACTAGTAAGTAAAGTAATACCAGATAGTCCTGCAGAAAAAGCAAAACTCCAACAGGGTGATGTAATATTGAAGTTTGATGGTACTGATATTAAGAAATCTACAGATCTTCCGCTAGTCGTTGGTCAGGCGAGAGTCGGTGAATCCTTTAAGGTTCAAATTATTAGAAATAAAATGGTAATAGATATTCCAATTACTCTTGAGGAACTACCTACTGAAGACAAGATAGCGTCTATTGATACAAAAAAGATTATAGTAGATTCTGTATCTGGAATCTCTGTTAAAAACTTATCACCAAATGATAGGAATGCTTTTCAGATAAAATCTGGCGTACTAGTTACAGATATTGATGAAAGCATTAATAACAATTTCGACCTCAAACAAGGAGATATCATCACTAAAATAAATAATAAAGTTATAAATAATGTCAATGATTTCACAAAGACTCTTAATAACGTTAAAAATAATACTTACGCAAACCTACTTATCTACAGACAAGCTACTCCAATTTTTATTGCCCTAAAAATCTCTAAATGATTTGATGTTTTAAGCCTCTAATATATCATAGAGCAATAATGAACATCAGAAATATTGCGATAGTCGCGCACATAGACCATGGAAAATCAACTTTAGCTGATCGTTTGATAGAGCGATATAGTGAAATCAGTTCGAGAAACATGAAAGACCAAATTTTAGATTCAATGGATTTAGAGAGAGAAAGAGGTATAACCATTAAAGCACAGACAGTTAGTCTATGCGCGAGTTATTTAAATCAAGAATATAATATCAATATCATTGATACTCCTGGACATGTTGACTTTTCTTATGAAGTTTCACGATCTTTATCTGCATGTGACGGAGTTTTACTTTTAGTTGATGCGACACAAGGGCTAGAAGCTCAAACTATAGCTCATTTTAATGTAGCACGTGAACTTGGTTTAAAGATTATTCCTGTTATCAATAAAATTGATTTACCCTCAGCCGATGTTGAATCTGTTTCTAAAGATTTGTCAGAACTCTTATCTATTGAAAAATCACAAATCCTTAAAGTAAGTGCAAAGTCTGGAAATGGTATTGAGCTACTTATTGAAAGAATAATCAGTGATATTCCTGAACCAGATGGTCAAAAGGGTAAAGCACTTAAAGCGTTCATCATAGACTCCTGGTTTGATAATTATCTTGGAATTGTAGTTCTCATTAAAGTTGTAGATGGTTCAATTAATCTCAAAGATAAAATAAAAGTATTTTCAAATAAAAGAGAATTCATTGTTGATAAATTAGGTACTTTTACACCAAAAATGACAGATTCATCTCAATTAGTCTCTGGTCAAGTTGGCTTTATGATTGCATCAATTAAAACACTTGATTCAGCCCCAGTCGGAGATACAATTATAATGTCGAAGAGTGAAAATATAAATCCTCTCCCGGGATTTAAAAAAATCCAGCCTAGAGTGTATTCTGGATTTTACCCAGTAGATTCTAATGATTATCAAGAGTCAAAAAAAGCATTAGATAAACTCTCTTTGAATGATAATTCATTTACTTATGAACCAGAGAGTTCACAATCATTAGGTCATGGCTTTAGGTGTGGATTTCTAGGATTACTTCATATGGAAATAATACGTGAACGCGTACAAAGAGAATATAATTTAGAATTCTTGATGACAGTTCCTTCAGTGACATATCGTGTAGAAAACAAAAAAGGTGTTGTCAGCGATATAAGAAAGCCAAGTGATTTGCCTGATGACAATAGTATTAAATGCTATTATGAACCCATCGCATTAATATCTATTGTTACTCCTTCGCAATATCTTGGATCGGTAATAGAATTATGTACTTCAAAGAGAGGAAGCCAAAAGGACTTAATTTATAGATCTAATATGGCAGAGATTAAATATGAGATACCATTATCGGAGATTATTTATGATTTTTTTGATATTTTAAAATCTGCTTCAAAAGGCTATGCATCATATGATTATGATATTATTGATTTTAAAGAAAGCAAGATGATCCGTCTAGACATACATGTAAATAAGAAAAAAATCGATGCCTTGTCACAAATTCTTCATAAGGACAACTCATATAGAAGGTCAAGAGAATTGATCGAAAATTTAAAAAAGCTTATCCCAAGACAAAATTTTGAGATTACAATTCAAGGATGCGTTGGATCAAAAATACTTTCGTCTACTTCTATCAGGGGTTATAGGAAAGATGTTACAGCTAAGCTTTATGGTGGAGACGTCACGCGGAAAATGAAACTTTTAAAAAAGCAAAAGGAAGGAAAAAAGAAGATGAAAAAAATTGGAAATGTAGAGATACCCAGGGAAGCTTTCTATAAATTTTTATCCACCACAGAGTAATAATCATGGATTTTACGCTCATATTAATTTTAGTTACTCTTTTTTCTGGGATATTTAGCCTTATAAAAACTAATAACTCAATAATTATAAGAATTAATGAATTCTCATCATCAATTTTTCCTATATTACTTTTTGTTTTACTAATAAGATCATTCATTGTTGAGCCCTATAAAATACCATCTGGGTCTATGATACCTACACTAATGATAGGTGATTTTATTCTTGTAGATAAAAATATTTATGGATATAAACTACCATTGACGAACATTACTCTTTTTGAAAATGAACAACCTTCCCGTGGTGACGTTGTAGTTTTCAAATATCCAGAAAATGAAAATATAAATTATATTAAAAGAATAATTGGATTGCCTGGTGATACCATTATTTATAAGAATAAAAAACTCTTTGTTAATGATCAAGAGAGTACTCTAACCAAAATAAAGCATCAGTTTAATCCTATTGAAATTGCTGATGGCACAGTATATTTAGAGAGAAATGATAATAAAGAATATTTAGTGCTAAATCAAACTAGCCCCTCATTTGACTTCAAATATACAGTTCCACCACAGACATATTTTGTCTTAGGAGATAATAGAGATAATTCTAATGATAGTAGGTTCTGGGGACCTGTCCCGAAAGAGAATTTAGTTGGTGAGGCATTTTATATTTGGATGTTTTGGAACTTTGATAGTTATTATAGTTTATTTGATAGGGTAGGCAAGAAAATTGAATAGCAACATAGATAAACAAATTGTTGATTCTATTTGTGCGGCTTTCAATTATAAAGTAACCAATCCAAGTCTTTTCAAATCTGCATTAACTCATAAGAGCACATCTTCATGTAATTATGAACGATTGGAGATATTGGGTGATTCTGTATTACAGATACTAATTACTGAGATATTATATTACAAATTCCCAAAATATACTGAAGGTGAAATAACCGTTTGTAGACAAAACTTAGTAAATTCGAAAAGCTTAATTAAAATATTTAAGTCATTAAATCTTATACCTATCTTCTCTAAAATTAATACAAAATTCATTGATGGAAACGTATATGCTGATTTATTCGAGTCTCTTGTTGGCGCATTATATTTAGATAGTAATTTTGAAGAAGTAAGAAAGATTATAAACAAGATATTTATACCTCTAATATCAGACAATATCTTAGAAAAAGATCCTAAAACAATCTTACAAGAGTACTTGCACTCAAAAAAAATGAAACTACCTATATATAAAACTATACAAATAAAAGGTGATAAATTTAAATATCAAGTTTCGTGTGAGATATTAGATATTAATATCAAAGAGACCATGCATGCTAATAAAGTCAAACCTGCTCAACAAAAACTAGCCTCGATGATATTCGACAAGATAAATGAAAACAGCTAGAGTACTAATACTAGGTAAAAGTAATGTAGGTAAATCCTCTTTGATCAATCATCTAAAGAATAATCATACTGCATTGGTATCAAATAAGTTACATTCGAGTAGAGTCTCAACATCACATAGTTTTAATTATCACAATCTTAATATTGAATTAATAGATACTCCTGGTGCATCAATAGAGAATACAAACTTATTATCACAAGCAATGAAAAGTCATGCATCTAAATATATCACAAATTCTGATGTTATAATTTTACTGACACAGCCTCAAAAAAAATATACTTATGAAATGAAAATTGCAAGTCAGATAAAAGACTGTAAAAAAAAATATATATTATGTGTAAATAAAATTGATCTCGATATTGCCGAAACATTTAAGCAAAGATTGTCTGATGAACTACAAACTGATCAATATATTTCTATCTCTGTTAAAAGCTCGCTAGGTATAAATAACTTATTATCAAAGCTTGATACGGATATTAAAAAAAATAAAAGTACAGCAAATCTGATAAAAGACAAAAAAAATCAAAAGAATATACTTCAAGAATTAATACGAGAGTCTGTATTTAATATTACAAATCAGGAAATTCCATATGAATCAGCTGTATGCCTTAAGGAAATTGATACAAAAAAAAATATCTGCATGATCAAGGCAGACATTATAGTGTCGAAACATAACCATAAAAAGATAATCATTGGTAAAAAGGGGGAAATGATTAAAAAGCTAGGTTCAATTTCCCGTCAAAAAATAGAATCATATTTAAATAAAAAAATTCATCTTTCTCTATTTGTCGTTATTAGAGAAAATTGGAAAAATGATTCAAGCATTCTTAAGGATCTTGGGTATATAGATTAAATGATTATATCAATTAATGGTTTCTTGATTCACTCACAGAGATATAAAGAAACAAGTAGTATTATTTATATTTTTTCACCCACCAGAGGATTACAATCCTTGTTATTTAAAGGGAAAGATAATAATAAAGAGAAATTTAAATTCTCAATATTTAATGAATATCAATTTAGTTTTAATGATAAATATAATTTTCCATTCTTGTCTAAATTTGAGACGATAGCTGAATATAAATTCGATAAAAAATATTATTTACTAGGATTATATATAAATGAGCTTTTATATAAAATTCTCAGACATGGTTATGATTTCGAAAAAATATATCATGATTATAAATCATTTTTGATTCATTTATCGTCATCGTCTGACAGCAGTAAACTACTAGCATTATTCTTTGAAAAAAAACTACTTGAAAATCTTGGCTATGGCTTAAATGTCTATAGTGAAGATGAAATAAATGATTATAATTATTATTATTATGATTTTGACTATGGATTCAAAATAGTTGATGGCTCACAACGAAAATTCTCAATTAAGGGTAAATATTTAAAAGATTTTTTTTCACATAAATTTATAAATGAGAACGAGATAAACTATCTGAGAGCTATAGTAAGAGAGGTCTTGAATAACGCTTATCCAGAAATGATATTAAATGGCGACAAATTATTTTAGCCTTCCTTTATAAACAGAAAACTTATTTTTCTTTAGAGATAGTATGAAAAATTTATCATACCAGTCTCCTAAGACATATCGTAAGGTTCTATGCTCTTCTAAATCATGAATATGTATGTTAGGCCTATGAGTATGTCCATGTATTATTACATCGGGGCTATATAATTTAATAAGTTTTTCCACTTCAGATACATTCACATCCATTATATCTTCATGTTTACTCTCATTAGCTTCAATACTTTTCTTTCTCAGAGAGTCAGCAATCATTAACCTTTCTGGAAGAGGTTTTTCTAACATTTCACTTTGCCATTTTTTTGACCTAACTAAACCTCTAAATTCTTGATATGCAATATCATCAGTGCATAGTGTATCACCGTGGACTAAAAGTATTGTAATACCATTTAATATTACTAGGGACGGATCAACCAATAATTTCATTTGAAGGGTATTACAAATTTTTTCTGAAATTAGAAAGTCACGATTACCATGCATATACCAGATATTAATCTTCTTGCCTAGCTTGATAATACATGCCCTAACATCATTAAGACCATCCATTGGGTCATCATCACCCACCCAATATTCAAACAAATCTCCTAATATGTATAAGTCTGTGGTCTCCTTTTTGAGATTTAGGAGGTACTGAATGAAATATTTATTAACTTCCGGTCTTGTTTTATCAAGATGTAAATCGGAGATAAAATCTATGCTCATTAATATTATTTAACTACTGTGACATCAGTAATAGTTATATTCTCAATCGGGACATCAGAGTGTCCAGCATTATTTCCAGTCGCCACTTCGCCGATCTGTTCAACTATCTCAATCCCTTCTGTAACTTGTCCAAAAACACAGTATCCATATCCATCTGCTGAATTAGCTCGATCTAGAAATTCATTATCTCTTAAATTTATAAAAAATTGAGATGTTGCTGAATTTGGACTACTAGTTCTCGCCATTGCTATAGTGCCTTTTTTGTTACTTAGATTATTATTTGACTCATTAATTATTGGATCATAAGTATCAATTTGTGACATATCTTCAAGATGTCCACCGCCCTGAATCATGAAATTAGGGATAACTCGATGAAATATTGTTCCATTCAATTTTCCATCATTTGTATATTTTAGAAAATTTGCTACAGTTTCAGGCGCCTTATCTTCAAATAGTTCTATTGTAATATCACCCATGTTTGTTGAAAGCTTTATCAATTTGGTCTCCTTAGTTATTTTATTATCATGTATAATGTCACTACATGAAGATATACTAATAAATATAAGAAAAAATAATAGGTATTTATATTCTATTTTCTTTAACATTTAGGTTAATAATACATTAAATGAATTTATACATCCATAACACCACCACAAATAAGAAGGAACTATTTACACCCAGTTCGAAAACCAAAAGAGTTAATATGTATGTGTGCGGACCGACTGTTTATAGCGAGCCACACATAGGAAATGCAAGAGCTGCTCTGGTTGGCGATTTATATTTTCGCTTATTAAAAGAAATGTATAAAGATGTAATTTATATTAGAAATCTAACTGATGTAGATGATAAAATCATAGATAAATCAATACAATCTGGCGTTCCAATTGATAAACTAACTTCGGATATTGCAGCAACATACCAAAGTAATATGTTATCACTCAACATGTTAAAACCAACATTTGAACCTAAAGTTACCGAAAATATTGATATTATAATTGAAACTATCAAAAAGATAATAAATAATAAATCCGCATACATATCTGACAAGCATGTAGTTTTTGATACAAATTCTTTTAAAGAATATGGTAATTTATCAAAAAAAATATCCGATGATTTGATTGATGGAGCTAGGGTTGCTCCTGAATCATATAAAAAAAATCCTAAAGACTTTGTTCTGTGGAAACCATCAGTTGACACAAATTATGGATGGGATAGCCCATGGGGTTTCGGTCGTCCGGGATGGCATATTGAATGTACTAGTATGATCAAGAGTATTATTGGTAATGATGAAACATTAGACATTCATGGCGGAGGTAATGATTTAATATTTCCACATCATGAAAATGAAATAGCTCAAGGTTCATGTTGCTCTCCATCAAAATATTGTAACTATTGGTTTCATAATGGAATTGTTCTAGTTAATAAAAAGAAAATGTCTAAATCACTCGGTAATGTTATTTTAGTTTCTAATATTATCTCAGAACACGATCCTATTGTTATCCGATTAGGTCTCATGAGTACACATTATCGTCAACCTCTAAACTGGACTGACAATACTATTAAAAATGCAAAAAATATTCTTGATAAAATTAATCGTGTATTAGATTCTGAGGATAATGCTCATTCTGAAAGAGATAATAATTTTATTGGATTACTCTGCGATGATATCAACACTCCTAATGCTATACAATATCTTGTCAGGCAAGCTAAAGAATCAAAAAATAACAAAAGTAACTTATCAAAGCTAAGATATAATTGCCACCTCCTCGGCCTCAATAAAAATACTTCAGAAAAAATAATTTCTGATAATGATAGGTCAATAATCGAGAAACTTATTGAAGCTAGAAATCAAGCCAGAAAAAATAAAGATTTTGCTAAAGCCGACTCGTTACGTAATCAGTTAGAATCAATGAATGTTGACCTCGAAGATACACCTGAGGGTGTCTCTTGGAAAATTAAATCCTAGAAATATTTAATAAATTTAAAGTATAGGTATAATAATCACACCACGGGGTGTAGCGCAGCTTGGTAGCGCGGCTGGTTTGGGACCAGTAGGTCGTAGGTTCGAATCCTATCACCCCGA
>MDTG01433437.1_pt1 | contig 19416 bp, 16 predicted proteins | sample 811421 | NCBI WGS metagenome assembly MDTG01 (sample SAMN05326645, study PRJNA326480) | marine metagenome | isolation source: seawater | place: Pacific Ocean: South East | collected 2011
CCATTTTTATTATAATCTCTAATAATCGTAATTGGACCACTATAATTAGATTCTTTATTTATTGTTTGTTTAACTGTACCGTTTAAATTATTAAAGTAATCTGAAAGTTGTCCTGATACATTAATATTTAAATTCATCAATAAAATAATAATGATGTTTCTTATATTGTTCATAATTTTTATTTTTTAGTTAATAATAAATTGTCAGAATTAATAAATTCATTTAACACACCTATATAATCATTATATATCTCTTGAGACAACAATAATCTATCGTTATTCCCATATGTGATACGTGTCGAACCTGTTTCAGAAACTATTTTAAAATTATTTTCAGGAAAATATTCATGTGTTTTCTCAGCAATAACATTAAAATTAAAAGTTACGGTAGAATATGAATCAACAAGCAAAGAGTTATTTAATATATCTACATACATATCATAATGATTCTCTTTTGCATAAATTAGATACGCCCCTATAAACTAATTAAATTGATAAAAAGCGGACACAGAACTCATCAATGACATTGCTAATTCCTTTTCCATATCTCGAAAATATTTTTCCTCCTCAGAAGCATTAAAATAATTTACATCTTTTTCATTTGGAGCATGCTTATCCTTAAAAGCTTCATAAAGAATAAGAGCAGATAATGCTCCATTATAATATGCACAATACTCATTCATTAATCCATAGATTCCATTTATAGAGGAACACATATTTCTATTGGTATTTACATAAGTGTCAAATCGGAACATATCTTTAACCTTAGGGTTTCTTTTTAACATGTCATTTACTATTAAATTAGATTTAAATATCTCTGTTTTAGTAACAGAGATAAATTTATTTTCAGAAACAACAAAGTTCATTGAACCCCAAGAAGTTGAGCTGTTAAAATGATGAGTAGACTCATGAACAATAGTATTTATTTCATGCAAAACTTCAATATCTGAAGATACCTTATTCCACGGAACAACCTTATCATTCACTCTTGTTGTATAACATTCTGGACCACAATAATAATTCTCTAATACGTCTATTTGTAAGGGAGTTAAATAATCATCAGCATACTTCATGACTATATCTTTATAATCCTGAACCTCTTGACTCATTTTTTGTGGAAACAATAAAATTGGGGATAGTATTAAAACTAACATCATGTACTTTTTCATAATAGTAAAATTTAAGATTAATAAAAAAGTAAAACTGTTGCGTATAGGCTATTTAATTTTTGTGTTGGTATTTATAACGAAAACAAAAAAGAAAAGGTTACAACAAAGAAAATTATGGAAAATAGAAAAGAGAAAAAAGTCGGGGTATCAGGATTACAAGCTAACACCTATTTACATGAATAAAGCAAGCTTTTAAATTAAAAATTGCTCCGCTTTTTGCACCGCTAATAAATCTACTAATACAAACTTAAAAAATTAATGAGATTTATTGATTAGAAAAAACTTTTAAAAATAATTTATATAAAGAATACTAATACAACAATTGAAATTACTATTATTTCCGCTATATAATCTTTAATCATCATGTTAAGTGTAAATTTTACTCAGTAAATATAATTTAATTTTAGATTATATTTTTTTAGAATATTTAAAAGAAATTAAGAATATACTGTTAGCAAACAATCCAAACATAATATATTCTCATCGTAATAACTACGTTAAAATATTAAATTTGTACAACTTGTTTAATATTCTTTATTATGAATGAAAAAATACTTTTGTTATTATCAATCTTCTTTTTGCCAATCATTAGCTGTTCTCAATCTGATTCTTCTGAATATCCTTTTGAAAAATATAGAGAATATAAAGAGTTGTATAAAGCTGAATGTGTAGAAGATAAAATTACTGATAATAGAGGTAATGGTTTTGAAGATCTTTATGGTACTAGAAATTTTAGAGTTATTCTCCATGGTGTAGCATATAGGGGTGGTGGAAATAATTATTATCATAGATCGAAAAAAAGGAATAATAAAAACCCATTACCAATGGATGGTCTGAATAATTTATTAGAAAATGGATTTTCCACATCTGTATATTTATATAATGAAAATTGGAGTACTGTGCCAAGATATCTGATTAGTGATAATAAACAAGATACTCTGAATTATTTTCAATTAGGTGGAAATAATTCAACTGAATTAGATAGTATTTTAATGTTTACTTATAGAGCTATAATGAATAAAAATTTTGGTCCAGTTTATTTGCATTGTTGGAATGGCTGGCATCAATCTGGTTTTGTTTCAGCAGTTTTATTAAAGCAATTTTGCAATTATAATACTACTAAAGCGTTGCATTATTGGGAAGATTGTGCAGATAATTGGACTAGAGGTTATGATAGGATAAGAAATGCTGTCAGGGATTTTGTACCGTTAGAAAAATATAAAATACCTCAAGAAATTAGTGATGAAATTTGCCCATGTTATGAAGATGATAGAGAGAATGATATTGTTAGTAATAATAATGATGAATTAAAATCTCTAAAAATTGAAGTTAAGTTTCCTTATAATGTTTCTGATTTACCCCCATCAGTTTCAACATTTCTTGACGAATATGCAAACATGTTGAAAAACAATAAATTTCTTTCAGTAGAGATAGGGGGGCATACTGATGTAAGGGGAGACGCTTCATATAACCTTAATTTATCTATACAGAGAGCAATGAATGTTTATAACTATTTAGTTAAGCAGTCTGTAGATACTTCTCAGATTACATATAAAGGATATGGAGAAACATCACCCAAGAATAAATGTAAAGAAGGAGTAAGTTGTAGTGATAAGTTACATGCTGAAAATAGAAGAATAGAGTTTAATATAAAAAAGATTTCATATCAAATTAGCTTTGATAAAAATAGTTCTAAGATAAGCTCTAAGGACAAGATGATTTTGAATGATATTAGGATGATGTTGTCTTCAGATCCTAACTTGTCTATAGAAATAGGTGGTCATGCTGATGCTGGTACTGGTAATGATTTTATAAATGATAATATATCTAATCTTAGAGCAGAATCTGTGTATAATTATTTGAAGTTAAATGGATTAGATATGACAAATATTACTTATCAAGGTTATGGGTCCAAGGTTCCAATATATAATGATGAAAGAGATAGAAGGATAGAATTTAAAATTAATAGATAACAATGAGAAATTTATGTCACTTAATCTTATCTTTATTATTAATCGTATTAGTAAATGGCAGGTTATCTTCTCAAAATCTTAAACAAATTAATCTTTCTCACCAACCGGGTTTTTTTTCTGAGCCTTTTTATTTAAAAGCAACATCTGATCATGGGGATGTTAATTGTAAAATTGACGGAAAGGATTTTATTTTTCCAGACTCATTATTTATTGAAAAAAATAAGAATATTTCATTTTATTTAAAAAATGATACCTCATTAATTGATTTAGGATCTTATAGTTATTTTATTGATTTTAAATCAGATTTCAAGGTGATTTCAATCACTATTGACGAAGATCACTTATATAGTTATTCTAGGGGTATTTATGTAAATGGTCCAGGAGCTTATTTTGATACAGTTTCAAAACATTATAGAAATACAAATTTTAGCAAGAAGTGGGAAAGGGAGAATTTTATTGAGATTTTTGACGAAGATGGAATTAGGATCATAAATCAATACTCAGGAATACGAATATTTGGAGGAATGACAAAATATTACCCTGAAAAATCATTAAGAATAATTGCTAGGTCTTCATATGGATTATCTAGGTTCAATGCTGATCTTTTTGGACATGGCAAGAAAAAATATAAACAATTTATAATTAGACATTCCGGTAATGATTACAGGGGTTCTAGATTTAAAGATGCGTTTACAACTACTCTATCTTCTGAGTCTGGTTTGGATGTCCAAAAGTCCTCTCCTGCCCATCTTTTCATAAATTCTGAGTATTGGGGAGTATATAATATTAGAGAAAAAATTAATAAATATTACATAAATAATAATTACAATACTGGTATTTCTGGAATTAATATTTTACAAGGATATAAGACAGCTGAGGAAGGTGACAATAAAGAATATGTTGAGTTATTGAATTATGTAAAAAATAATGATCTTTCACTAAAAGAACATTATAATTTTGTTAAAAATAAAATGGATGTCAGAAGTTTCATGAACTTTTGGATTCATCAAATCTTTTACGCTAATCATGATGCTAGAGGAAATATTCGTTTTTGGAAATCAGACTCACTTGATAATAAGTTCAGGTGGATTGTGTATGATACTGATTTAGGATTTGGACCTAATAGGGTAAGTAAAGATTTGTTGAAAGATTTTACTAGTAAATATATGACAGATTGGTATAACCCTAACTGGGCAACACTATTGTTAAGAAATTTACTTGAAAATAATGATTTCAAAAAAGATTTCATAAATCAATCTTCTTTTATATTAAGTAGTACTTTAAGTCCAGAAAATATATTAGAAAGAATAGATGAATTTGAGGAATTATATAAAAATGAAATGGAGATTCATTTTAGTCAAAGAAAGAAATTTCAAAGCTATCAGGGTAATTACAAAAACTGGTTAATTTCAGTAGAAAAATTAAGAGTTTTTGCTAGGAAAAGAGCTTATTATTCTTTTAACCATCTAGAGAAGAAGTTTGATTTAGAAAAATCTTGTGTAATTAAAATAAATGTAAATTCTTCAAATAAAGGAAGTGTGTTTCTAAATAATAACAAGATTAATTCTAATTTTTTTATTGGAAAATTTTACTGTGATGTTCCAATTCATATTGTTCCAAAAAATGGATATTCATATAGTGGTTTTGTTGATTCAGTTATTAATTTAAAGGATGATACAGTTGAGTTAACAATTAATTTTATACAAAATTTAGAATCGAATCATAAAATTGTTCTTAATGAGGTAGATTATATTAATGATTGTTTAGAAATTTTTAATTATGGTGATACTACGATAGACTTGAACGGATGGAAATTAGTTGATAATAAAAATGAATTAATTATTAATGATTTTATTGTTAATGGTAATAACTTAGGAGTATTTCATTTTATTGAAAATATTGAAAAGAATGATACTATTGAATACAAAAAAATAAATTTCAAGTTTTCATCTCAAAATGAGATTATATATTTATATGATAATATGAATAAATTAGTTGACAGTGTAAGATATAAATTAGACTCTTTGAAGAAAACTTACTCTCGAAATATTCCATTTGAATCATTAAATGGTATAGTCTCTGAGTGGAACAATTCCGACACATCTTCAATAGGTAATCATAATCCATTTTATCAGAGATTATCTTTCAAGATGAATAAAAAAATACAAGAACAGAAGTTTAGAAAAAAGATTTTTATTTACTCAAGTTCGATAATTTCTTTTTTAGCACTTATTTTTTTTTTAATTAAAAGAAGAAGTTTTAACGAATAATCCTTAATATTATTTTTGATCCTAATGATATTTTAGCTGTAATAGGATATCTAGTTTTTCCATCTACGAGTTCTATCATACTAGTATTAGGAGGTTTTTTTCCAATATCAGTTGCGTAAATTTCGATGACATTTTCATTTTCTTTTAATTTATATTTTATTTTCTTTTTTGTTTTCTTGGTTTTGAAATTTTCAAGAATTATTTCGTTATTGATTTTTAACGTTATTCGATCACCATCTTCTTGATTTGCATCCCATATTAATATTGTTACCTCTCGGTTTTCCCAGTTAATGCTAGTTTCTTCTCCATCTGATAATGACACATTCTTTTTTGTTATTGGTTGATTTTTTATTATTTCTTTATCATTTTCTTTTTTTAGTATATTCTCTTGAATTATAGATGGTTCATTATTTTTTTCTATTTTATTTTTTAGTTTATCGATTTTCTTTTCTAATTTTTCTTTTTCAATTAATAAAATTTTCCCCTTAGAACATATTTTCTTGTTCTCATAATATCCGATATATGTTCCTTCATATCTTTTTAGTCTATACTTGCCTTTTTCTTTAATCTCAATTTCCAAATGACAAAAAAGTTCTAGATTAATTTTGGATTTCGTATAAATAATTTTACCTTCTGTAAGTTTATATGTTTTTGTATTTTTATTGTATATTCCAGTTATTTCAGATTTAGTTTCATTGTCTGTACCTCTACCTGTGATTGAAAACCCTTTTACTATCCCTTTTTTTTCCGAAAAATTGATTTCAAATGAGATTATTTTTCCATATTCTGTAGAGATTACTCCAGCATATTTATTTTTTTTCTCAGCATTAGATATGTTTATTGAGAATATGTATATAAGGCTAATTAATAGATTTTTATATGACATTATATTAATTTAATTATATTTGTGACAATATTAATTTTTAATTTATTAAATATGTTACTAAAGAAAAAGATATTTTTAACAATTTTAACTTGTTTTTTGACATTTAATTTTAGTCACGCATCTTTTCCTGTTACTGAAAATAATTCAGTTGAATTTATTGAAAATGTAAAGAATAGTAATTTTAATAAATTTATTGATAAGGTATTACCTCCAAGTTCTTCATATACAGCAGGTTTATTGCTGGGATTGCTTTTAGGTGTTTTTGGTGTGTTAATTGCATATATACTTGATGATAGAGAGATGATTAGAGGAGCTTGGCGAGGCATGCTTTATGGAATTTTACTTATATTACTCTTGTATTTTGCAGTACTTGCTGTGTTTGTTGGAGCTGTTACTACTCTCTAAATTAGTTTTTCTATTTTAATATTATCGAAATTTCCTGAACTCATCATTAGTAAGTTTTGATTTTCACACGCTATTGATCTAATGAATTTTTCTAATTCATTTGAATCATTAAATATTAGTAAACTTTTTTTGTTAAATCCCTCTTGTATTTCACTGTTTTTTAATTCTTTTATTTTCTTCAATGAAATTGCTTTAGGATTATAATATACTATCGCTATATCTGCATAGTCTAGACTTTTACAATATTGTGGCATAAATTTTTTATTTAAACTGCTATAAGTATGAAGTTCTAAGCATGCCACTAGTTTTCTTTCTGGAAATTGTTTTTTCATTGATATAGTTGTTGCTTTCACTTTTGATGGTGAATGGGCAAAATCTTTATATATCGCACAATTTTTTTTTCTTTTTACTATTTCGAGTCTATTTTTAGCTCCTTTAAAATTAGAAATATTTTTCAAAAAAACATCTCTGGTTATTCCGATTTCTTGGCATACTATAAGAGCAGCGTTAAGATTTTGTAAATTATGCTCTCCGAAAAAACTAAGTTTTGTTTCGTTAATATATGTAAATCCATGTGTTATATTATGATCAATTGTAGAATATGGTATAAGTTTACACTTGCTCTTCCCTTTAGTGATTTTTATAAGTTCAGGATCGTTTTTGAAATAGATTAAACTTTCAGAAACCATTTCTTTAAATTTTCTAAATTGTTCTACATAATTATTAAAAGTTGGAAATACATTTATATGATCCCAAGCTATCCCACTTAGTACAGCGATATGAGGTTTGTACCAGTGAAATTTTGGTCTTTTGTCTAACGGAGAACTTAAATATTCATCACCTTCTAGGATAATTAATTCAGAGTTATCGCTTAATTTTACCATATTATTAAAACCTTCCAATTGAGCCCCTACCATGTAATCACAATTGATTTTTAATTGTTGTAATACATGTATTATCATAGATGTTATTGTTGTTTTTCCATGACTGCCTCCAATTACTATTCTTTTCTTGTTTTTAGATTGTTCAAATATATATTCCGGATATGAGTAAATTGGGATATTTAATTGTTTTGCCTTGATTAGTTCTGGATTATCTAATTTAGCATGCATTCCAAGTATTATAGCGTCTAATTTTAAATTTATTTTTTCAGGATACCATCCGAGTTTTTCTGGATGAATATTTGACTCGATTAACCTTTCTTTACTTGGACTGAAAATTTCATCATCTGAACCAGAAATATTATACCCCTTATCTTTAAGTGCTCTAGCAATATTATGCATGGCGCTTCCTCCAATTGCTATAAAATGTACATTCATTTAAAAATATATTATAAATCTAAATTAATGATAAATTTCATTTACTAAATTTGTTCTTGCAAAAATTACTAACATGAATTTGTATACAATTGAAACTGGATATTTTAAATTAGATGGAGGAGCTATGTTTGGAGTTGTTCCTAAAGTCTTATGGAGTAGAACTAATCCTCCTGACGAAAATAATTTATGTCCATGGGCTATGAGGTCTTTATTAATAGAAGATGGATCTAGGTTGATATTGATTGATAATGGAATTGGAGACAAGCAAGATCATAAATTTTTAAGACATTATTATTTGCATGGAGATGTTAATTTAGATAATTCATTAAAAAACCATGGATTTATTCCTGATGATATTACTGATGTTTTCCTAACTCATCTTCATTTTGATCATTGTGGAGGAAGTGTAATTTGGAATAAAGATAGAACAGGTTTTGAAATGAAATTTAAAAATGCTAAGTATTGGTCTAATCAGGATCATTGGAATCTAGCGCTTAATCCTAATAATAGAGAAAAAGCATCATTTTTACATGAAAATATTCTCCCTATTAGTGAATCTGGTCATCTAAATTTTATTAGTAAGGGACAAGAAATTTCAGAAAGCATGGATATTTTGTTAGTAAATGGTCATACAGATTCTCAAATGATACCTCATATTAAATATAAAGAAAAAACTATTGTATTTGCTGCTGATTTATTACCAAGTACAGGACATATTCCTCTACCATATGTAATGGGATATGATACTAAGCCATTAGAAACTCTCATAGAGAAAGAAATTTTTCTTGAAAAAGCTGCAAATAATGAATATATTATTTTTTTACAGCATGATAATTATAGTGAATGTTGTACAGTTCATAAAACAGATAAAGGAGTTAGATTAAATAATACATTTTCTCTAAAAGATATACTGTAGCGTATTTATATTTTTGATTTGAATATTTTCCAACTATTACTAAAGTTAGTAATGTCGTCAAAAACTTTATTTTTTGAAATTTTTCTATAGAGTTTTATTTTATTTCCTTTATCATCAATAATAATTATGTTTTCAAAATTGATTTCATCACCTTTTTTTGGTTTAGATAGTGTGAATCCAATCTTATTGTATATCGATAATTTTTTTATTGACATATTTGTATTATATAATTCAAATTTAGTTAATATATACTTTAAACTAAATTTCAGACTTATTTAGTATAAAATTTTATTTTTGTTTTTATGAAAATCACAAATAGATATAATGATTTTTCTTCTTTTATTAAAAGAAAATTTAATAAAAGAGTACAAAAGGTTTCTATAAACGCTGGATTTACTTGTCCAAATATTGATGGAACAAAAGGCAGAGGTGGGTGTACTTATTGTAATAATAACACATTTAACCCAGAATATTGTGAGCCAATAAAACCAATATATAAACAAATAGAAGAGGGTATCGAATTCTTTTCAAAGAAATATAAGTCTCAAAGTTATCTGGCTTATTTTCAGGCTTATACAAATACATATGCTCCAATAGAAGACTTAGTTAAGATGTATACTGAGGCATTGTCTCATAAGGATGTTATAGGTTTGGTAATTGCTACTAGACCAGATAGTATTAAAGATGATGTTTTGGATTACTTAGAAGATCTTGCAAACAATGGATATTTTATAAAATTGGAATTTGGATTAGAATCTACTAAAAACCAAACATTAGAACTAATTAATCGTTGTCAAACACATGAAGAAGCTATTGATGCTTTTAAGAGGTCTAATGGAAGAGGTTTGCATTTAGGGGGCCATTTAATATTGGGTCTACCTTCAGAAAGTAGAGAGGATATGCTTGATCATGCTAAGAAAATTTCTGACTTGCCAATTAATACACTCAAAATTCATCATTTGCAGATTGTTAAATATACAAAAATGGCATCTCAATATAAAAGAAATCCTCATTTCTTTAGTTTTATGAATTTAGAAGAGTATATTGATCTAGTTGTAGATTTTCTTGAATTGTTAAATCCAAATATTATTGTTGAAAGGTTCTTTAGTGAGTCACCTAATAAATTGTTGATTTTTCCAAAATATGGATTGAAAAACTTTGAAGTTAAAAGTTTAGTAGAAAAAAGATTAGAAGAGAGAAATACTCGACAAGGCAGATTGTATACAGGGATTTTTCATTAAAAATCTATTATATTTGTATGATTTTAAGTAATAAGAAAAAGGTTTTGGATCTCTCTGATATTATATTTTGGATTTCTGTCTTCATAGCTATTTATGGGATAAAATTTACTACAAATAAATCTAAAAAATGATTCTTCTAATTGTGGAAGACAGAGAAATTTTTTAATAGTTTAATTTTAAATTGATTATATGTCAGAAGATAAAAAAATAATTTTTTCAATGGTTGGGGTGTCAAAATCCTTTAATAATAATAATAAACAAGTATTAAAAGATATATATCTTTCTTTTTTTTATGGTGCTAAGATTGGAATTATAGGATTAAACGGATCTGGTAAATCTACTTTGTTAAAGATTATAGCTGGTATAGAAAAGTCTTTTCAAGGTGAAGTGCATTTTAAGAATGAACATTCAATAGGATATTTAGAACAAGAACCGTATTTAGATCCTCAAAAAACTGTAATGGATATTGTGAAGGAAGGGGCTAAAGAACAAGTTGATCTTTTAGAAGAATACAATAGAATTAATGATTTATTTGGACTTCCAGAATATTATGAAGATGCAGATAAAATGGAAGAATTAATGAAGAAGCAAGGTGATTTGCAAGATAAAATAGATTCTTCTAATGCATGGGATTTGGAAACGAAATTAAATATTGCAATGGATGCGTTAAGATGTCCTCCATCTACACATAAGATTGAAAATTTGTCTGGAGGAGAGAAGAGAAGAGTTGCTCTGTGTAGATTACTTCTTCAAGAGCCAGATATTCTATTATTGGATGAGCCTACTAATCATTTAGACGCAGAGTCAGTTTTGTGGTTAGAACAGCATTTACAGCAATATAAGGGAACAGTAATTGCTATTACACACGATAGATATTTTTTAGATAATGTAGCGGGTTGGATCTTAGAATTAGATAGAGGTGAAGGGATACCATGGAAGGGAAATTATTCATCATGGCTTGATCAAAAATCAAAAAGGTTGTCTCAGGAAGAGAAACAAGCTTCCAAAAGAAGAAAAACACTTGAGAGAGAATTAGAATGGGTTAGGATGACACCAAAAGGAAGAAATAGTAAGTCTAAATCTCGATTAAATAATTATGAGAATTTACTTTCTGAAAAATCAAAAGAAAAAGTTGATAAATTAGAGTTGTATATACCTCCTGGACCTAGGTTAGGTAATGTTGTAATAGAAGTAGAAAATGTAAGAAAATCTTTTGGTGATAAATTATTATTTGAAGATTTGAATTTTAAGTTACCGCCAGCTGGTATAGTTGGTGTTATTGGCCCAAACGGAGCTGGTAAAACAACGCTTTTTAGAATGATCATGGGTCATGATCTTCCTGATGAAGGTGTTTTTAAGTTAGGAGAAACTGTAAAGTTAGCTTATGTTGATCAACAGCATTCATCAATAGATCCAAATAAAACTATTTGGGAACAAATTACTGATGGATTGGAATTTGTTGATGTAGGAGGTGTGAAATTAAATTCTAGATCATATGTTTCTAGATTTAATTTTAGTGGATCAGATCAAAATAAGAAAGTTGGAGTGTTATCTGGAGGAGAGAGAAATAGGCTTCATTTAGCTTTAACACTTCGTCAGGAGGCTAATGTGTTATTATTGGATGAACCAACAAATGATTTGGATGTAAATACATTACGATCTTTAGAGGAAGGCTTAGAAAGTTTTGCAGGTTGTGCTGTAATAATATCTCACGATAGATGGTTCTTAGATAGAGTTTGTACTCATATATTAGCTTTTGAAGGAGATTCTCAAGTTTATTTTTTTGATGGAACTTTTTCTGAATATGAAGAGAATAGAAAGAAGAGGTTAGGGGATGTATTGCCAACAAGGATAAAATATAGAAAATTAAAGAGGTAGTTATATTTTATTTCTTCTGATTAATAGTAAAAATCCTAAATTTATATATATTAAATTAGGAATCCAAACTGCTATCCATGGTTCTAAATTTCCATTGGTAGCAAGTGTGCTGGAAAATTGAAAAAATAGGATGTATGAAAAAGCTATTAATAGTCCAATTCCAAGATTTTTACCGAGTCCTTTTCTTTCTTTTTTTGATGATAGTGTAACCGCAATAATTGTAAGGATTAAAATTGCAAATGGGAAGGCGATTCTTTTGTGTTTTTCAATTTTATAATATTTAACTTTTCCAGAGCTTATATTAGATTTGTTCTTTATACTATTATTAAGTTCTTTTAAGGTCATAGTTTCAGAATGATTAATTTGCACTGTGAAATCATCAGGAGTAATATCCAATATTGTATCTAATTTACTTCCTTTATAGAAAATTTCTTTATCATCTTTAAATTTTCTAATTTCATAATTATGTATAGACCAATTTTTCTGATTTTTATTCCATTGAATATAGTTTGCTCTAATTTTTTTTTTCAGAATTCCATCTTCAATATTTTCTAGAGAGAATTTATATCCAATATTTCTTTTATTATTATATCCTTCAAAATAGTAATATTGACTATTGTTTTTTTGTATATGAATGTTTTTTCTTAACTCTCTTTTTTTTGAGTTAAGATATTTGTTTTCAAAATCTATTCTATGTTTATTTGATTCGGGTATAATAAAATTTGCTAGAGTGTAGGATAAGGTCATCAAAATAACCGATGAAATAATGAAAGGTCTTAATAGTCTATTAAAACTCATACCGGTATTGTAAATAGCAATTATTTCAGAGTTTTGAGCAAGTCTGCTTGTGAAAAAGATAACTGAAATAAAAATAAATAATGGAGAAAATAAATTAGCAAAATATGGTATGAAATGTAAGTAGTATTCACTAATTATAGTTAGGTAATTTAAATCATGTTGAATAAAATCATCAATTTTTTCTGAGATATCAATCACAATTACTAATGCTAACAATAAAATAATGCTGAAGAAAAAAGTAACAAAATATTTTTTTATAATATATAAATCTATTTTTTTCATTTACAACCTTGTTTCTAGTTTTTTAATCATTTTATTCTTCCATGAAGAGAATTTTCCATCTATTATTTTTTTTCTAGATTCTTCCATTAGCGATATATAAAATCTAACATTATGTAGTGAAGCAATTTGTTTTCCTAACATTTCATTTGTTTTAAATAAATGTCTCAAGTATGCTTTGTTATATGTGTTGTCAGTATATGATGAGCCGTTAGGATCTATACATGAAAAGTCTTTTTTCCATTTTTTATTTTTAATATTGATAGTGCCCTCACTTGTAAATATCATTCCATTTCTTGCATTTCTTGTTGGCATAACACAATCAAACATGTCTACTCCTAATGAGATGCATTCTAATAAATTAGATGGTGTTCCTACTCCCATTAGATATCTTGGTTTTTCCTGAGGAAGAACAGAGCAACATAAATCTGTCATTTTGTATAATATTTCGTGAGGTTCTCCGACTGACAGTCCTCCAATAGCATTTCCTTTGCAGTTAAATGAAGCTATTTTTTCAGATGACCTAATTCTAAGATCATTATATGATGATCCTTGAACAATTGGAAATAGAGTTTGTGAATGTTTATATTTTTTTTCAGTTATATTAAATCTATCAATACACCTTTTAAGCCATCTATGAGTTAGATTCATTGACTTCTTAGCATATTCATAATCGCATGGATAAGGGGTGCATTCATCAAATGCCATAATGATGTCAGCTCCAATATCTCTTTGTACATCAATTGCATATTCTGGAGTGAAAAAATGTTTACTTCCATCAATATGAGACTGGAAATTAACTCCTTTTTCTGTAATTTTTCTTGTTCCAGAAAGAGAATATACTTGATATCCTCCAGAGTCTGTTAATAGTGGTTTTTTCCATCCAATAAATTTATGTATTCCTCCAGATTCTCTAATAACATCTAATCCTGGTCGGAGATATAAATGATAAGTATTTCCTAAGATTATTTGTGCTTTACTGTCATTATCTAATTCATGTTGATGTATCCCTCTTACTGTCCCAGAAGTTCCTACTGGCATGAAAATTGGTGTTTCTATTTTCCCATTATCAGTATTAATTGTAGCCGCTCTTGCATTTGACTTTTCATCCTTTTTATCAATAGTAAATTTCATTGTTGCAAACTTAATCAAATATATTTTTTTTTCTTAATAAAATATATTAATACTAAAAATTGTATTTTTGGTATATAGTTATAGATTCTATCGCTTCTTTTTTTAAGAAGAGGAAAGTCCGGACAAGGAAGAGAAACATAGCGGATAACATCCGTCCTTCGAAAGAAGCGGACAAGTGCAACAGAAAGAATGTACAGTTAGGCTGTAGTGAAATCAGGTAAACTCTATGTCTTGAAATGCCATGTATACTAAGGTTTGAGACTTTCTCGGTCAACTTAGAGGGTAGGCAGATAGAGATAAAAAGTAATTTTTATCCTAGATAAATGATAGAAGCCATTTGGTAACAGAATCCGGCTTATGAGTAACTATAAATAAGGTTCAGTTAATTTTAGCTGAACCTTATTTTTATGATTTTAATTAAATGTTTTAATATTTAAATATATGTAATCAATTTATTTTATATAATATTTGAAATTATGTAAAAAAAACAATAAAAATGATAAAAAAAGTGCAAAAAAGTGCAAAAAAGTGCAAAAAAACACAAATATCCGAAAATAATTTTATTTTTAATTATTATTTAAAATCACTAAAAAGCGTTAAAATCACTAAAAAATCACTAAAAAGCGTTAAAAGTCACTAAAAATGACTAAAAATCACTCAAAATAACCAAAAAGAGTTAAAAAGAGTTAAAAAGTTTTAAATTTAATTATATAATATATAAGTGTTATTTATTATCAGCTAAATATCTTTCAGCATCTAATGCTGCCATGCATCCTGTTCCAGCTGATGTCACAGCTTGTCTATATACGTGATCAGCGATATCACCAGCTGCAAATACACCTTCAATATTAGTTTTAGATGTTCCAGGTTCAACTAATAAATATCCATTTTCGTCCATGTTTAGTTGACCTTTAAATAGTTGTGAATTTGGAGTATGTCCAATTGCTACAAAGAATCCAGAACACGGAATTTCAGTTTTTTCTCCAGTAATATTATTCACTGCTGTAACACCTATTACTCCCTCTGGACCCGGTTCTCCGTTTATTGATTTGGTTTCATGATTATATAATACTTTTAGATTTTTTGTATTATTTACTCTATGTTGCATTGCTTTTGATGCTCTCATTTTATCTTTTCTTACTAATAATGTTACATTAGTGCACATTTTAGCAAGATATGTTGCCTCTTCTGCTGCTGTATCTCCTCCTCCAACAACAACAACATCCTTATCTTTGTAAAAGAATCCATCACATGTAGCGCACGCTGAAACACCATATCCATTTAATCTTTGTTCATCTTCTATTCCAAGCCATTTAGCTGATGCTCCTGTACAGATAATGATTGTTTCAGCTTCAACTTTTTTTGTTTCATCAATTTCTAATTTAAATGGTCTTTCAAATAAATCTACTTTCGTAACCATTCCCCACCTGGTTTCAGTTCCAAATCTTTCAGCTTGTTTTTTTAGATCTTCCATCATTTCTGGACCAGTCACACCATTTGGATATCCTGGAAAATTATCAACATCAGTTGTAGTTGTTAATTGTCCTCCCGGTTGTAGACCTTGTATTACTACAGGTTTTAAATCTGCTCTTGCTGCATATATTGCAGCTGTATATCCAGCCGGTCCTGAACCTATTATTAACACTTCTATTTTTTCAATTTCCTCTTTCATAATTTTTTAATTTGAATAGAGCAAATATATATACAAGCATTTTAATATATGTTATAAAATATTGAAAATATCGTTTGGAAATTCGAATTCAGTTTTGTCTAAAATAACTGTATCAATTATAATAGGTACTTTATAGTATACTGCTCCAAATCCTGCCCATATTCCTAATCCCCCTTCAATATTACTTACCATATTTGATGGTTCCGAAAATGGATTTCCTCCGGCATTTGTATTTCTAACAACATCTCTATAAAATTGCATAGTTGATTTATCTACTTGACAGAACTTTAATATAACAACATCATTTGGAAGAAATATACTGTCTTTTTCATTTGTTATGCTGTCTATAAATATTTTCATTCCATCTGTCCTATATGTTCCGTTAGGAAACCCACCATTATTAGATGGTCTTGGAAAGAATGTTTCAAATGTTGAATTGTTTATTAGAACGTCTGGTCCACAATCAATCAATAATAGTCTTTCATCAAAATCATTTATAATATCTGGATATTGATCTTCATCAATTATCCAGTGCTCAGATCTTCTACTCATTATTAGTATGTTATTTCCTGATGAATCTGGATCAGTATAGATAGCTCTTATTTCACATCTTTTATAACTATCAGTAGTGTCTTCAGTTTGTCTGACAAATACACTATCTAATGGAGTAATATTAGGAATTGTCGTTGTTGCATTTATGTTATAATCATTCCAAACTACACTTAATTTATAAGTATATCCTGGTTGGCTAAAACTTGGATTAAAGTTTGTAAAATTTGTGTAAATTGGAGGAGTGAATGATTCCTCTGCTAATAAATTGGATAGATCAAATTCTTCTAGCTTTAAAGAGTCTATAATTCCTAAAATAGCATCTCTTTTATATACCCATACGTCTGCTCCAGTGACGAATAAATCGCTAAAAGTATTACTGTCAATCTCTTCAAAATATCCTTGACTTTTTGTGATAAAAACATATGGAGGGAATCCTGGTTCTATTTTTCCTTCAATGACTAATTTTTCTTCTCCAGTAGGAAGTTCTAGATTAATTTCTTCTCTACATGAAAAGAATGTACTGATAATTAAGAGGTATAATAATTTATTTTTCATATTGTTTAAAAACTAAAATTCCATGTAATTGATGGAAGTATTGGAAATATTGATACTTGATAAGCTTTTGGAGTAATATTTCCTTCTTGTATACTCCCAGAAACATCATCATTTGAATTAACCACATCTAGATAAATAAAATATGGATTTTTTCTATTGTATAGATTGTAAATTGAAAAATTCCATGAGGAATTAAATTTCTTTTGATTAATTGGATCGTATGTAAATCCTATATCCATTCGGTGATATGGTATCATTCTAAATGAATTTCTTTCATTAAATTGAGTATATATTTCACCATTAATAACATATCTCTCTGTAGGAATTGTCAAAGCGTTTCCTGTAGCGTATACAAACACCCCACTTAACATCCATGACTCTGCAAGTTGATAATTTAGAGTAGCTGACAAATCATGCCTTCTGTCATATTTTGCTGGATAAGGATTTCCAGAATTTATATCCTCAAATAATTGAGTGGTTTTAGACCAAGTATATCCAATCCATCCTGTAGATTTTCCAGAATTTTTTCTAATTAATAGTTCAACACCATATGATTCTCCATCTCCAAAGGTAAATGAATTATCACTGCTAGTATTTGTATTGTCTTCAGGAAGTATCCCTTCTTTGTACTCAATTAAATTATTCATCTCTTTATAATATACCTCTACAGATGTTTCGTACATGTTATCTTTGAAATTTCTAAAGTATCCACTAGCATATTGATTAGAAAATTTTGGTTTTATAACTTTAGAACTAGGAATCCATAAATCTGTTGGAAGGCTTAGTGATCCAGTAGAAGCTAAATGAACATATTGATAATTTTGACTAAAAGAAGCTTTAATGGAAGATGATGTGTTAAGTTTGTGTCTAATTGATATTCTTGGCTCTATGTGTCTGTAATGATTACTGGTGTCAAGGTTTAGTTCATTTTTAATAAATTCAAAAGGATTAATATTTCCTGAATGTTGAAAGCTTGAATATCTTAATCCTGCGTTTATTTTTATGTTGTCATTTAATTCAAAATCATCACTAATATATATTGCAGCTTCATTTGATTTTTGTCTGAATATTGAATCACTTGCAAATTCTACTTCTCCTGCTCTTCCGGTAGCATTTCCAGGAGTAAAAATGTGATATGTGAAATTTGTTCCAAATTTAATTTCATGTTTTTGGTTAGGGATATAAAGAAAATCTGTTTTTTGGTTCCAATCATTGATTCCTGAGAAAATATTAAATTGAAAATCTGATTGTTTTATTTGGAATTCAAATCTATAATCAGTAAAAATTAAAGAACTATTCATAAAAAGTTTGTTGTTGAATAGATGATTCCACCTCAGTGATGTTGTTGCGTTTCCCCATGGAATTTGCACTCCAAAACCACTTTCATTATCCGAAAAATTAAATACATCTCTACCAAAATATCCACTTAAAAACAATCTGTCTTTATTTGATATTCGGTAATTTAATTTTGTAGTAAGATCATAGAAATAGTATCCTGATTCTGCAAATGGATTTGCTTCTCCTGTTTCAGGATCTTTCCTGTTTAAAAATGGTTTAGATAATACATCTACATAGGTTCTTCTTCCTGAAATAATAAAAGAACTTTTATCTTTTTGTATTGGACCTTGAAGTGTCATTCTTGATGAAAGAAGCCCTATTCCTCCATCAACTTGGAAATTCTTATTGTTTCCATCTTTCATGGTAATATCTAATACTGATGATAATCTTCCTCCAAATTCTGCTGGCATTCCACCTTTAATAATATTAATATCTTTTATTGCATCTGCGTTGAAAACAGAGAAAAATCCAAATAGATGAGCTGCGTTATAAACAATAGCTTCATCTAATAATACTAGATTTTGATCCGGACCTCCTCCTCTGACATATAGTCCAGAATTTCCTTCTCCTCCACTTGAGATGCCTGGTAATAATTGAGCTGTTTTTAATACGTCAATTTCCCCTAAAATTGCAGGTATAGATTTTACATTCTTTATTTTTAGCTTAACTTGACTCATATTAGATTTTTCAACATTTTTGTCTAATCCATCTTCTGTAATATTTATTTCTTTTAATAACGTATTACTCTCTTTTAATGACACATTTATTTCTAAGTTGTTTTGTAGATTTACTTTCTTAGTAATGCTTTCTAAACCTATAAATGAGTAAATAATTTCATGATCTCCTTTTTCTAATGTTAATGAATAAGATCCATATTGATTTGTACTTGTTCCTTTGCCTTTATTTGTAGAATTAGGGTACACTGAAACACCGATTAAACTTTCACCATTTGATTCTTCTTGAACATATCCACTAATTGTGTAGGATTGAGCTAATAATTTATATGAATAAATTAAGGAAATAATAAATATA